>Ga0172373_10001608_pt1 | contig 36385 bp, 36 predicted proteins | sample Lak10m_2_FD_114546 | JGI IMG/M metagenome (GOLD analysis project Ga0172373, IMG submission 114546) | Freshwater microbial communities from Kabuno Bay, South-Kivu, Congo - kab_092012_10m | ecosystem: Environmental > Aquatic > Freshwater > Lake | place: Democratic Republic of the Congo...
CAATCAGCAGCTTCCGCAGGCAGCATTGGCCTCAAGGACGCCCTTGCAGGCGATGAAAGACTGGCACAAACTCAGGCCTGAACTGTTCAAGAAACAACCATACCACCTTACGGGATGTGACAGATAAGGTCGTTTATCTTTTCAGCTCTTCTAGCAGCCACAAGTCTTGCCTTTCTCTTTCGACGCGGATTTCTTGTGACGGTGATTATTTCCGTTACTTATGCCGTTAATGCGCTTTTGCAGACTTGGGCGTTCTCGTATGGTTTGGGTTTTCAATATATACCATTAGGTGGGCTTTTGTTGGAAATCGCTGGAGTGTTTTGCCTGATTGCCATGGCCGTGGGTGGTGTAATTTATTGGCGACGCCGTGGGCGTGATATTGAACTGGATTTTTAAATTTTATCATCGGGACATTGAAGAACACAAATAGTATACTGGCGTTTTCAGATGCCGCTGATTTTCACGGTGTGTATTCAATAAAATTTGCACCGACTATGGTGTGTCCGACCTACTTCTTGCCATCGAGCACTCTGACAGCTCTGTCAAATATTGTGTCAAAGGCACATTACGCGGCACTCCGGGAATGTCGCTGTCGTCGAAAAGGCCTATTTCCACAAATACGCTATGTGGGATATTTGCGTTTTCCGTTTTGGCCGTAAGGGTTGGGAAGGGCGGGTTCATGGCGGTCAGTCCGTTCGCAGTGAGACTTTGAACCCTGCAAGAAAGATGCCAGACCTATGTGAAGATCAAGTTCGTGACGACCACGCTTTTAAGAACAATGTTCTCTCCTAGCGTCGTGAACGCGCTGTTCAATGTTTCAAGTATTTTATCGGAAATGCTGTTGCGCGCGTCTTTGGATTGCAGGCCTTCTTCTGTCACGCCTTCAAGTGCTTCAACGACATAGGGGCGCAGTTGTGCTTCCATTTCGGTAAGCCGCACCGTCATGGCATCGGCACGGAACGGTGTGTCAAAAACAGAGACTGAGATTTCCATGCTGTAAAGCCGCCGTGTATCATCAAGATTGCCGGTAAAAGGCATCGTGAAGCTGAAATAGTGATAGCCCGGTTCCAGAATTTGGCCATCGGGTGTCATTTCTGGCGGGGGCTGGTCGGCGGCGGCCGGGGCTTCTGTTACGGGCGGCGGTTCTGGCAGGGGTTCGACCAAGCCGTTTGCAATGCGATAGGTTTGCAGCCGGTCGGTTTCTGGATTTAGAAACAGATGCCCGGCAGCAAAAGCCGCAAGCACAATCAATGCCGGCAGAACATAAAGCGCAAATTTCACTACCCGCTTGATCATGGCATCTCCAAAGTCTGAAGAATTAAACGACTGAAAATTTGAAAATGTAAGGCTGGCTATCGCGCAGAAACGTCCCTTTCATGGCCCGGATATTGCAGAGTTTCGCCATGATGCTGCCTTTGCCTTTTGCCAAACTAGTAAACACCTGCCTGCGCGGAGTTTTCCGGGCAGTTTTATTGTGCGGGTCGCTGTTGACGGGCAGTTTTGCGCTTGCTGCAACTGTCCCTGATTGCGAAGCCATTGCCGCGCGGATTGGGGCGGCGGAAGGGCTGCCGGCGGGGTTATTGCCGGCCATTTCGCGCATCGAATCCGGGCGCAAGATGGGCAAATCCGTGCGCGCCTGGCCCTGGACTTTAAATCACGCGGGCAAGGGGCTTTTTTTTGAAACCCGCGATGAGGCATTGGCCTATTTGCGCAAGACCGTTGCCAATGGCCCGCGCAACATTGATGTCGGCTGTATGCAGATCAACAATTATTGGCACGGCAAGCATTTTCCCTCGCTTGAGGCGATGATCGACCCGGAAACCAACATTCGCTATGCCGTGCGCTATTTGAAAGAGCTTTTCCGCGAAAAAGGGTCGTGGGATGCGGCGGTGCGCAATTACCACTCGCCCGATCCTGTGCGGGGTGCGCGTTATCAGCGCGCCTTTGCCGCGGCCCAGCAACGCATGTCGCCCAATAGCGGCGGTAGTGAATTGATGCAGGCTGCCGCTGCGCGTGATGTGCCGCCGCCCCTGACTGGCCGCGAGGCAATGTTGGCGGGGGGGCTTTTCGGGATGCCAGTGCATTTTGGCGCGGCCGCGCCAGAGAGCGAAACCGATGGTGCCGCCACCGACGATGCCTATGCCGCATTGCTGGCCATTCTGGATGAAGGCGCTGGTGGGGGCGAAGGGATTGTTTTTGAAGGGTTTAAGACCGAGTTGGTCAGCTCCAGCCGATCGCCGGTGCTGCGCCGCAGATGGTCGCAGGTCGAGGCATTTCGCGAAATGCTTGCCGCCACGCCTTAGCGCAGGAAATCAAACAGGCTTTGTTGCGAAATCTTGGCAAAGACCTGCTGCGCGGCGTCACGGTTCACCAGCAGGCTTTGCAATTTGCTGATGATTTCGGCCAGATCTGCATCTTCCAACCCGCCGCGGGTTTCCTTTACCAGCAAATCCTTTTTCGCCAGGGCCTCTGACTGAATTTCGGCGGCATTGGCATAGGCCCCGACCGTAGCGCGTTGCATCCCTATATGTTCGCCCCCCAAGCGCAGCATTTCAATCGAGGAGGAAATCGCCTGATCGGCATCGGCCAGCACCACCTCGGCACCCTGCGCTTTGCCGCTGTCATCAAGCGCCTGAAGATGCATTTTTGAGCTGAGCGGTGTGCGCGCTGTCAGAAAATCTTCGATGCGATAGTCTGAAAAGCCAATCGGGCCACCGGCGCCGGTCACGATAACCCCTTTGCCGCCGGTCTCGATGGTCGCGCTCAGGCCGGTTTGTTCGAAGGTGGCATTGATCGCCGCGGCCAGCGCATCTGGCACGCCATCAACCATTTCAACCGAAACCTGTGCGGCGCCAAGGGGGCCGGTCAGGGTGAATTCATGCGTCTTCGGCGCGCGTGTTGCATCAATGCTGATGCGGACGCCGCCCGTTCCGCCAAGGTTGGCTTCGGTTTTGGTGGCGCTGGCGGATTCAAGCGCGGCCGAGAAGCCTTCGAAAATTTCAAACAGCGAAACCGGGCCGGCGGCGCTGTCAATGCGCATGAAGACATCGGCACCATTAAGCCCGGTCGGGACGGACATCGCATCCGAAACCATAACGCTCGCCCGGCCGGTGTCGCCGTTGTAAACCACCTTGTTGTCGGCGTTGGTGCCAAAGGCTGCGCCGGAAATCTGATACCCGCCAAACAGCGGTTGGCCCCGGCTGTCATTCGAATTGGCAAGATCCATCAGGGCTTGTCGCAGTTGTTCGACCTCGGCGCGCAGATTGTTGCGGTCCGCCTGCGAAAGCGTGTCATTGGCCCCATAGATTGCCAGTTCACTTGCGCGTGTCACGATAGACTGGGCCGCTTCTAAGGCGCCATCCGTCAGCGCGAGCCGGGTCTGCGCCGCAGCAATATTGCCCGAATACCGCGTCACATCCGCCGCGACAGATTTGACGCCAGCCAAGCGCGCGGCATCGACCGGGTTTTGCGAGGCGCGCAAATCTTTTTTGCCGGTCGCGACCTGCTCTTGGTAGATATTGGCCTGTTCCGTAAGCCGCGCAATGCCGCGTATTGCCTGTTCGTTGAACATCTTGGTGCTGATGGACATGGGCGCTCCTGTTACGAGATCGCGTTGATAAGGGTGTCAAGCAATTCGCCGGCGGTTTGCAGCACACGCGCCAGCGCCTGATAGGCCTGCTGTTGTTCCAGTAGGCGCGCGGCTTCGTCATCCAGGTTGACCCCGGAATATTCCGCCTCAAGTGCAACCGCCGCATCGCGCCGCGCCTCAGCCCCGCTGCTTGCAATGGTCGCCGCGCGCACTTTCGCGCCCACATCGGTGATGATCGCAGAAAAATCGCTGCCAAATCCGCCGGCGCCTGTGGTCTCATTGCGTTTACTCAGCGCCATGAGGGCAATGACATTGCGGGCATCGCCAAGCCCGTCTTGGTTGGGCAGCACATAGAACCGATCGCCGGTTTCCAAGGCGCCGTTCAGATCAAAGCGGTAGCCCAATGCTTCGAAGGCACCATTGGCATCAACCGAGCGGGAGGCAAGCGAATGGCCGGTGGTCCGATCATAGATTTCAACGCGCCGGGCGCTGCCGTCAATAATGCGGCACTCGATGGCAAGGGGCGTGGCCTGAACCCCGTCAGCCGTGGCAAACTGTGCGGCAATGCGGCGCGCGCCGGTGCCGGTCATGATGACGATAAGCTCTTCGTCGGGCAGGTTCGAAAGCGTCAGGCGTTCTTTCACCAGACTTTCAGCACTGCCCGTAACCGCGATGGGGTTGCTGCCGGTGGTCTCTATCCGCAGGCCGTTGGTGGTTAGGGTGATTTCGCTTTCGGCGCTGACCAGCCCAAGTGCCGCCGCATCATTGCTTTGCAAAACGCGCAGGCTTTCTATGCTGCTTTGCGCTGCAACGCTTACCGTGGCACGAAAACCGCTGCCCGATGTGGCAAGATCAAGGGTTACACCCGCAGGAAAGTCACTGGGCGTGACAAGGCTGAAACTTGTTCCATCCCACTGCACCGCCAGGCGGTGTTCGGTGCCATCGACTTCCAGCGTCACGGTATAATCCTGCGCAGCGCCTGGTGCGGCAAAGCTCTGCCCGCTCAGCGCGGCCACCGCCCCCAACTGGCCAAGCCCGAAGGCCGCCGCATCGGCTGGCGGGGTCGAAGCCGAAAGCCGCAGGGCTTCGCCCGTCAGCACCCCACCGGGGGCCGCGATGAAAAGCTTTTTGTCGGCGCTGAAATAGGCGTTGAGCCGCCCTTCTTCTGGCCCGCTTACCACCACCTCGCCGCCCTGCATGGTCAGCACATAGCTTTGCGATCCAAGCTCAATCTGCACCGATTGCCCTTCGGCGGGCAGGCTGGCGCACGCCACGCCGGTCATCGTGGGGGTCATGCCTTTGGCGCGCAGCTCTGTCGCGACCGCCCGTGCAACACCTTGCGGCGACAGATCTGTCAGCGTGCCGCTGGCCAGTTCAACCGCAATATCAGGCCGCGCGCCTTGCCCCGGCAGACGAACCCCCAGCACCGTGCCAGCCGCCGCCGCGGCAGAGCCATCAAGCGCGGCTTCGTTCGTGTCCAACCCTTCGCGCAGGTCAAAGCGCAGGGTTTGCCAGTTTCCGGCAGGGTCGATTTCGCGCGACAACAGCCCATTGGAGAAGGGGTCGCTGGCAGATGTCACCTGTGCATTCTGCCAATTGGCCGAAAAACCCGTGCTGCTGCGCAAGGTGATGTCGCCGCCGATACGCGCCGAAGTGTTGCCACTGGTGCCGCCAAGCGAAATCGCATCGCCCCGCGCACTGGCCGAAGCATCAAGGGCAGTCAGTTTGAAGGCCCCGCCCGAAGATGCGATATTGGTCAAGATCACATCCTCGCCCGCATCATTCCGCAAAACCAGTCGCCGCCCGTCGGCGCTGATTGTGGCGTTGACGCCGGTATCGGCGCTGCGGGCGTTGATGGCGCTTTTAAGCGCGCTGAGCGAGCCCCCCGCAACCCCCGCCGAGATGCGGACCGGCGTCATATTGCTTGCGGTAAGGTCAAAGGTCAGCGTGCCATCGGGCACATCGGAAAGGGAAAAGGCTGTGTTGGCACGGGCGGCAATGCCATTGTCCCCCGAAGCCTTGTTGATGAGCGTGGCGATATAACTGGCCGATACGCCTTGTGGAATATCAAGGCTGTCGGTTTCGCCGCCGCTTGTCAGGTTAAGGCTGCCGCCTTTGCTGCCTGACAGGGGGGCGGCGCCTGTGCCCAGTTGGATATTCGCCCCGCTGCCCGCGCCCGACAGCAGGGCCAAACTGTCGCCCGCCGTCGTGCTGCGGGTAATGCCAAGGCCAAGATAGCCGCTGCCCGCCGCGCCATTCAGGTAATCAGCGCGATATTCGGCATTGGGCAAGAACCCGTTGGCGGCTGTCAAATAACTGACAACCTGCGCTTGCGACAACGGCGTTCCCGCGATTTGCCGCCCTTCGCGGGTGAAAACCTGAATGTTCGAAACATCTGAAACACCCGTGCTGACCACAGCCGCAAGCGGCGTGCCCTGCACCAAAAGCGCGGCCGCGCTGAGGGGGGCCGCGCTGCTTGCGAAGGTCAGATTTCCGCCAGCTCCGGCGACGAAAAGCCCAAGATCGCTTAGGGTCTCGCCGGTGGTGGCCATGACCTGCCCGCCATTCAGCATTGCCGCCAATGCCGTGGCATCTGCCCCGATACTATCGGCAACAACGCGGGAAAATGGTGTCAGATCAAAAGAGTAACTTTGCCCCCCCACCGTCAGCGTCAGTTCCGCTGCGGCGCGAACCTGTGCGTCGGTGACGCTGAAGGTGGCGGTATCTTGCCGCCCAAGTGAGGCCAGCGTGACATCGCCCGCTCCGGCCGGAATAACCCCCAGCACACCGTTTTGGCGCAGGGTTGTGGCTGAAAGCACCGACAGATCGTCATTCAGGCGCAGCGACAGATCTGTCAGATCGCTGGCGCTCACTGGGGCTATTTTTGCGACATCAAGGGCGTTTTGCCCCAGATTTGCAAGATCGGCCTCGCTGCGCACCAGCCCGGCAGCCGCGAAATCCTGTGGTTGGCTTAGCAAGAAACGCATTTGCGATGCGCTGCCGATTTTTGCGCGCAGCGTAAACTCGTCGCCATCGGCCGGCGTGCCGGCGATCGAAACCGTGACCGGCCCCAGATCAAGCGCGCGCGCGGCATAACTTTTGGTCGTTCCGGCGCTGTCATAGCCCACCCAAGCCGCCTGATCGGCCGAATAGACAAAGCGCGTGTCGCTTATGGTCGCGCCGATCACATCGGGGTAGCTGGCGGTTGCGGTGAACTGGCCAAGGTTGGTGGGGGCGGGCTCGATCTCGCAGCCATCGGCGCTGAACATCGCCGTGCCGGTGGCCCCGTTCAGGTTGATACCCTTGGCGTGCACGGCATTGAACTCTGCCGCAAGATTGCTGGCCAGCGTATCCAAAAGCTTGCTGGTTTTCACCACCGCCTCATAGGCGTTGGCCAGCCCCGCCAGCCGCCCCGAGGCAACCTGTTGCGTTTCAACAAGCCCCGGTGCCAGCCCCGCCAGAAAGATCAACCGATCGTCACCCTCGCGGATGGCCAGCGCCCCGGTGCTTGAGGCATTGCCAAGCAATGGACCGCTGCCGCTGCTGCCAAGCGTCACAATCGCGGCACCGCTTGTCTGGCTTGCCACGCTCACGCCGATCAACTCGCTGATGTCGGTGATAATCTTGTCGCGCGCATCCAGAATTGAATTTGCCGCGCCGGTATTGCTGCCCGAGGCAATCAATTGGCTTTGCGTGCTTTGCAGCGACACAAGCAGGCTGTTGGTTTCATTGGTGACGAGCTGCGCCTGCTGCCAGATCGTTGCGCGCAAATCGTCCAGCCCGCTGGCCAGTTGTGAAAACCCACTGGCCAGGGCCTCGCCGCTTGTCAGCGCCACCATGCGCGCAGCCATATCGCCGGGCGATTGCGAAATCCCATTCAGCCCGTCGAAAAAGCCGTTGATGAAATAGCCCAGATCATAATCTTCGGGCACAAGCGTTGCTTCCAGCACATCAAGCGTGCCCTGAAATGCCTTGGCCTGAGAAAACTCAGACGTGGCGTCGCGCGCCCGCCCGGTGATGAAACTGTCAAAGGCCCGGTCAATGCCTGCCACCTGAACGCCAAGCCCGGTCTGGTCGGCAATGGTGGTGATGTCGTTTTGGCTGGCCGATATTTCTGACAAAGACACCGCGCGCCGCCGGTAGCCTTCGGTATCAATATTGGCAATGTTCTGGCCCGTAATGGCCAAGGCTTCGCGATAGGCCTGAATCCCGCTGCTGGCGATATCGAAAAGCCCGGCCATACTCAGTCATCCTTCGTGGGGAGATGGGCTGAGAACTGGGCAAAAAGCGCATCGGCTATGCCCAATGTAAGGCCGGTGCTGGCCGAACGTGCGATTTCAGCATCCATCATCGACTGGAACTGGTCGCCCGCCGAAGACGACAGCAAGCCTTCGGCCAGATGGCTTTTGCGGGCCTCTTGCAAAAACTGGTTGAGAAAAAGCGCCTCAAATTCATCCGCGACCTGCCGCAGTTGTTCGGCCTCGTTGCGTGATTGGTCAATGTCGGGGCGCCCCCAGGCGGCCCCCGACAACCCGGCCGAAGATCGCTGCACCTGCATGTGCAGATCTGGGGGCAGGGCGGTAATGCGAGAGAAGGGCTCGGTCATGGGGGCCTCTCAGATCACGATCAGTTCGGCATGAAGCGCGCCCGCTTCGCGCAGGGCTTCAAGAATGGCGACCAGATCCGAAGGCGATGCCCCCACCGCATTGATCGAATCCACCAGCGTTGAAAGCGACACCCCACCATCGAAAATGAAGGCATGGGCCGGGTCTTCCTGTGTGGTGATGTCGCTTTGCGGCGTGACCACCGGATCAGACGGGGTGATGACGGTTTGCGTGCCATTCATCGCCACGGTCGAACCTTGCGACACATTCGGGTTTTCATTAACGCGAACGGTCATTGAACCATGGGTAACTGCCGCAGGGGTGACACGCACATTGCCGCCAATGACCACGGTTCCGGTGCGGGCATTGATGATGACCTGCGCGGGGCGTTCAACCGGCTCTACCTCGACATTTTCCAGCAGCGATACGAAAGACACCCGCTGCGAAGGGTCTTGCGGTGCGCGCACCCGGATCGAGTTTGCATCAAGTGGCACCGCCACATCTGGCCCGAAAATGGTGTTGATCGCCTCGGCCATATTTGCCGCAGCGGTAAAATCCCCGCGGTTGAGGTTCAGCACGAAGTTGTCGCTTTCCAAAAACGAGTTTTCGACCATCTTTTCAACCGAGGCACCGCGCGGAATGCGCCCGACCGTTGGCACATTCACGATGAGAGAGCTGTTATCCTGCCCCTCAACGCCCAGCCCGCCGACAATCAGATTGCCTTGGGCAATGGCATAAGTTTCGCCATCAGCGCCCAGCATCGGGGTCATCAAAAGCGTGCCGCCGCGCAAGGATTTTGCCCCGCCAATCGTGGAAACGGTCACATCCAGCATCTGCCCCGGCTTCATGAAAGCAGGCAGATCGGCCGTGACCATGACCGCGGCGGCATTTTTGGCGCTCAGCCCGGTGGTATCGACCACCAAACCAAAGCGCGACACCATCGCCTGCATGGATTGCAGCGTGATTCCCCGGCTGCCATCGCCCGTGCCGGCAAGGCCCACCACGATGCCGTAGCCAACAAGCTGGTTCGATCGCACCCCCGCAATCGAGGTGACATCTTTGATCCGCTCCGCCCGCGCCTCATGCGCGCTGACAAACGAAGCCGCCAGCGCCAGAACAACTGCAAGGATGAGATCGAACCGTTTCATGATGTCTTCCGTCAAATGGGATTTACGGCGGTGACAAAACGCGTGAACCAGCCCCGGCGCGCGGTATCGGCGGTATCGCCCGCGCCGATATAGGTGATTTCGGCATTCGCGATCCGATCTGACAAAACCACATTGCCCGAGGAAATATCTTCGGGCCGCACGATGCCGTGAACCCGGATATATTCATCGCCATTGTTCAGCGTCAGTTTCTTCTGGCCCAAAATCTCAAGATTGCCACCCGGCAAGATCCGCACGACATGGACCGACACCTGACCCGTCAGCGAATTGGATTGGGCCGCCGCCCCACTGCCGGCAAAACTGTCATTCGAACTGCCCGCCAGCTTTGGCGAAAGCGCCGAGAAGGGCAGGATCGTGGGCAGTTGGGTTTCATAACCGCTGGTCCGCGTTGCCGTGGCATTTTGCGATTTCGTGGCCTGAAAGCTTTCGGTGAAGGCTACCGTCAAAATGTCGCCAATCTTGTTGGCGCGGCGGTCGGCAGCAAAAAGCCCGGTCTTGTTTGCGCTGTAAATTGTGCCCGAGGGCATGGTGTAATCTTCGTCCGTGAAGGTCGGGTAGACCGGGTCGAAATTGGCGCTGGCGGCGTTTTCCACCTGCGTGGCACAGCCGGCAAGCGCAAAAAGGCCCGCCGAGAACACCAGAGAAAACCGATTGGCAAACATGGCGGCGCCCCGATCAGAGATTGTTGTTGATGTAGCGCATCATTTCATCAACGGCGGTGATCGACTTGGAGCTCACCTCATAGGCGCGCTGGGTTTCGATCATGTCGACAAGTTGCTGCACGACATTCACGTTCGAGCTTTCCAGATAGCCTTGCTGCAATTTGCCAAAGCCGCCCTGATAGGGGGTGCCTTCGATGGGGTCGCCGCTGGCCGGGGTCGCCACGGCAAAGGTTTCCCCCACGGGTTGCAGGCCGCGCGGGTTGGTAAAGCTGGCCAGGGTGATCTGCCCCACCTCTTGCGGCTCGTCGCTGCCCGCCACTTTCACCGACACAATGCCATCTTGTGAAATGTTGATTTCTGTCACGTTTTCAGGAAGTTGGATTTCGGGCTGAAGCACATAGCCGCTGGGCGTGGTCAGCGTGCCTTCGGCGTTTTGCGAAAAAATGCCATTGCGGGTATAGCCCATGCGCCCGTCGGGCATCAGAACCTGAAAGAAACCTTGCCCGTCAATCGCCACATCCAGCGAGTTTTCGGTGCTGACAAGGCTGCCTTGCGAATAGAGCTTTTGGGTTGAGACCAGATGCACCCCGGTGCCGATGGTCGAAGACGAGGTCAGCATCGCCCCATCGGCGGTTTCAGCCCCGCCCGAGCGGACGACCTGATAAAGCAGGCTTTCGAAATTGGCGCGATCACGCTTGAAACCGGTGGTATTCACGTTCGCCAGATTGTTGGCGATGATCTGCATCTTGATCTGCTGCGCGTCCAGACCGGTCTGGGCAACGTGCATTGCGCTGGAGGACATGGGAAGCTCCCTTCAAAGGCCTTTCCCATGGGTGTTGCAAAACCTGTGCCAGCCCATCCGGGCGTCAGGTTATTCCTGCGCGATCCGCATGATTTCTGCGCCGCCTTCGTCAAGCTTCTTCAGCGCCTCGATGAATTTCACGTTCAGTTCAAATTCGCGCTGCATTTCAAGCGATGTCACCATTTCTTCGATCGGATTGACGTTTGACGTCTCCAGCATCCCTTGCTGCATATGCGCAAGTTGATCGACAGGCGGAAATTCATCGCCCTTGGGCCGGATCCGGGCATCGCTGCCCTTGGTCAGCTCAAAACCTTTGGCCGTGGTCGTGGCGATCATGCCCAGCGATTGAAACTGGTTTTCCTGCGCGCCAAGCGGGTTGACCAGCAATTCGCCAATCTGGGAAATCTTGATTTCCCGATAGGCGGGAACCGAAATTTGAGACATGCCGCTGCTTAACACATAATCGCCGGCACCATTGACGAGATAGCCGTCAGCATCCACCGAAAAATCACCCCGGCGCGAGAGTGCCGGATCACCATCTTCGCCGGGCTGGATGATGAACCAACCGGGATCGACCAAGGCAACGTCGGTTTCGTTGCCGGTCGATTTGATCTGCCCAAGACGCTGCGAAAACCCCCAGGGGCCTGTTTCCTGCGCAAAGGCCTTGGCGGTTGCCTCTCCGTCCTGAAGGAGGAACGCAGTTCCCCCTTCGTTGGGCAGGTCACGACGATACCCCGCCACGGTCATGTTGGCCATGTTCTGGCTGTTCAATACCCGCAAGTCATACAAATTATGCAATGTATTCAGTGCGGTATGAATCATCTTGTCCATGGGTTTCGCCTTTGCTGCGCGCGGTTTTACATGCGGATGTTGATGATCGTCTGTGTCAGGCTGGTCGTGGTTTCAATCGCCTTGGCCGATGCCTGATAGTTCCGCTGGGCGGTAATCAGGTTCACCAACTCCTCGGTAATATCAACGTTGGAACGCTCAAGCGAACCCGACTGGATGGTGCCAAAACCTTCGGCCCCGGCTTCGCCCACCTGCGGCGTGCCCGAAACGGCGGTTTCGACATAGGTCGCATTGCCGATCTGTTTCAGGCCGTTCTGGTTGTTGAAGGTGGCGATCACGATTTTGCCAAGGGGGTTGTTCTGCCCGTTGGTGTAATTCGCGCGGATCGTGCCGGAGCTGTCGATTTCAAGGCCATCTAGGCGGCCTGAAGTGTAGCCATCCTGTTCAACCGACAACACCGAGAAGGGCTGCGCGTATTGGGTTGAGGCCCCGTAGTCGATATCAAGCGAGATCGAGAAGCCATCGGCCTGCTGTTCGTAATGAACGTTGTTTTTCGGGCTGATGAGCTTACCCGTCTTGTCGAAGGTCAACTCGCCCTCGTCGATATAAAGCGGGTAATAGCCGGTCACCATGTTATCGGGCGGGGCCGTCACCACATTGCCGAGAGCATCGACATAAAGGGCAATACCATCGGCATTGGTGGCCTGCACCAGATTATAGATCTTCGGAACAGAGCCCACGCCCAGCGGCACGTCGTCAAGACCAAGGCGCGCCGCACCCTTGACCTTGATCGTCGATGTGTCGCCGGTGGTGCCCGTGGTAAAGGTAAAGCTGTTGGTGGCCGCCGTATAACGAACCGTCACGCCGCCGACTGTTTCGCCACTTTCCGGGTCGGCAATCTGGTTGATCCGCTCTTCCAGTGCCGCTGCAAGCGTGGTGCCCACATAGTTGCCGGGCGGAATTTCGATGGTGCCAGAGATACCGTTGACCGAAACGTTGAAAGTATTCTCGCTATTGGTCGAGGTCAGGCGGAACACTTCGGACAAATCGCTTTGTGCCGCGCGGCCGGTGGCGACCGCAGCTTCTGAGGCAAGGCCGCGCCCGGCTTCGAAGGCGTAGTCAGTCCGGGTAGAGCCAAAACCGAAAAGGCTGTTATCCCCCGCCCCGATGATGCGCGCATTCAGATCAATGCTTTCGCTCGAATCCGTATTGCCGCCATCAAGGATGGTGCGGCGACCGATCTGAATGTTTGACGCCTTTTGATTCACGTCAACGCCGATGGCACCGTTGGCCGCAATCGTTTCCCCGGTGGTGCCACTGGCGACGGTAAAGGATTTGGTGTCGCTGTTATACTGAACGGCGATGCCATAACGCTTGTCGTTGAGCTGGATTTCCTCGCCCGAAGCGACCAGGGGCTCAGCCGTCAGGATTTCACCACCGCGGATAAGCACCTGTTGCGCGTTCCCAGCATCTGGAATGCCCAGGCCGTTCGTGTCGCTGGCATCAGCAGCGCCGTATACGGTGAAAGAGTTGAAGTTACTGCCCGTGCCGGTGCCCAGAACCGTGCGATCCACCGTAAACTGAAGACGCTGGTTGATGTTGTCATAGCTGACCTTGACCGGCGGGTTTTTCTCATTGACCCAGGTTGCGCGGTTTGCGGCATTCAGCGCGGTCGTGTCCGGGGTTGCGGCAGAGCTGTCATAGGCAAGGTTGCTAAGGCCCAGTGCTGCAATTGCCGCCGATGCCGCCGTGCTGGCGTTTTCGGTGGTGTCGATGACAAAGGCGTTGTCATAGGAACTGTCGGTCGTGCTGCGCGTTGCGGCGGCACCAATTTCACGCAAAATGATCTTTTTGCTGTCGAAAGTTGTCAAAACCCCTTCGGTGCCGCTGGTCGAACCCTCGAAGAAGGCCTCGACGTCCGAAGACGGGTTGAACAGCATCGTGATCGACTTGTCGGTGTAGCTGAAGTTTGTCTCCGGCAAGGCAAGGCCCGAAGTGTCCACCTTCAGTTGGATGTAGTTGCCGTCGCTTGTCAGGGTTCCTGTCGGATCAATCACACGCAGGGTTCGCCCATTCAGGCTGGTATCAAGGGTGTCGCCTTGCAGTTGGATCGTTGCAGAGCTTGCCGAATATGAATTCTTGGGGACAAAAAGCGTCAGCGTATTCTGCGTGGAATCATAGACCAGCTCCGAAGCCGTGCCTGCATCAAGTTCTACCTTGTTTTCAAAGACATTAAGGGCAGGGCGGTCATCGAAATAGGAATAGGCAAGGTATTTGTGGTCATAACCGCTGCCAAGCGTCGGGCTGTTTGAGGCCGTCTTGAGCTCGGTAGAGCCGGTGTAATGATCCACCTCCAGAATGGCAGATTTCGTGTAGACGGAATCAATGGTCGTTCCTGCGGCACGCGTGAACAAGCGCCCATTGACGCCAAGCGTCGTTGCCCCATCGCCCAGCGTTCCATCTGAGGCGTAAATATAATCGTTCAAGGTATCGTTGATGCGCTCTTGGGTGTGCGCAAGGAATTCATCCTTGGTGAAGTCGGGCGAGGCACCATCAATATCAATGCCCGAAAGCGTGGACACCGAAGTCGTTTGCAGCAGGTCGATCACAATCCGTTTGTCGCCCAGTGAAACAGGGCCGCCGTCAGAGCCGACCTTGAAAAGATCAAGCGTCAGCTTGTCATCGACGTTCTGCACAATCTGGAATTTCTTATCATCGCCATAGGCTTCGTTGATGGCGCGCTCCACCTCGGCGGCAAGCTGGGTGGCGTTGTATTTGCCGGGCCGCAGGTCAATCGACACTGGCGCGTCGCCGTCATCGACGTTGACCAGCAAAAAGTCTTTGCCCCAGAAAATATCGCTGGTGGCCTTGCCTGATTCACGCGTGGCGTTGAACATCAGCGGGTCGGTCACGATCTCTACCAGCTTGTCGCCTTCTTCGCCAAAGTCAAAGCCGCTTTGTTCCCCCTGAATCGAGGCGGGCTGCGAGGGCACCTGCGTGTTCAGATCATCAAGTTTGTAAAGCGGCGAGCCTTTGCCTTCGAGGAAGTAGTTGTCGTCGGGAACGACCGTCGTGCTGTTGCCGAAGCGGTCCACAAACAACTGCCGGCCGCTGTCATCGACCGCGCTCACAAGGTTCGGGTCAATCACGGTGCCGTTGATGACCAGGCGGGTGTCATATTTGTTCGTCGGGTCAGCGGCCGAGGCCGTTTGCGTTTTGATGAAGTAGATCGTCGCAATTGTCGGATTACCCAGATCGTCAAAGATCGTGATCGAGGTCGAGTTGGTATAGGTCGCCGGATCATCGGGGTTGAAGGTGTAACCATCGGTAAATTGCGGCTGGCTTGGAACCACCTTCGCATCGGCGGGCACGTTCACCCCAAGCTGAATGTTCGAGGTGGCGTTCGGATCCCCCGATGTCACCGGAAGCTGCAAGGGCACCGCGCTGTCAAGGTCTTTGGCCGTTACCGAGCCGTCGGCGTTCACCGGATAGGTCATCAGGTATTGGCCGGCGCTGTCCACAACATAGCGGTCGTTATCAACGTTGAACGAGCCGTTGCGGGTGTAAACCGTCTGTGATGAGGTCAGCGAAGGCTTGAGCGCAAAGAAGCCTTGCCCCGAAATCGCCAGATCAAGCGCGTTCAGGGACGAGGCGATGTTGCCTTGGGTGAACTGCTGTTTGATGCCTTTCAAAATCGCGCCAGAGCCGATCGACGACGAGGCGTTTTGCAACGGCGAGGTGGCGAAAATATCCCCGAATTCCGCCCGAGAGCGCTTGAAGCCCGTGGTGCCGACGTTGGCAATGTTGTTTGAGGTGGCAGAGATGTCGGCCTGGGCGCCGTTCAGGCCCGTGAGCGCGGTATAGAAGGACATCTTTTTTCCTTTCAGACGGTTACGGGCAAAGCGCCGCGAAAGTGGGGGTCAGCGGAATTTGGTTTCGTCGGTCACGGCGAATTCGCCGTAATCCTGAACGTCAAGCATCACGGTGTCAGAATTCGCGCCACTGGCCGCGGCAGACAGCACTTTGGCGTAAACCGATGGGCCAAGGCTTTCTTCGCCTTCGCCCAAGTTGACGGTCACGTCGATTTTGATGGCGCGTTTGGCGGCAACGACAGATTGCGGCAGGTTGACCCAGCCAAAGCCGGTCAGCCCGGAAGGGCGGGCGCCAAGGTCTTCGGTGTGGTAAAGCTCGCCCGTTTCCGCATCGGTAAAACTGACGCGGGCAGAGGCGGCTGCCTGCGGCAGGTCGATCACACCATGAATCTCGCCCTCAGCATCGGGGCGCGCGGTGTTGCCCGGCACCAAAACCGAATGGCCAAGCAGGTTCGAGGCGGTGGCAATCCGCATCTGCCGCATTTGCTCGGTCAGGGTGGAAAAGCCTTTGTTCAGGTCATTGATGCCCGAAACCGTGGAAAACTGCGCCATCTGCGCGATAAAATCGCCGTTTTCCATGGGGGCAAACGGGTCTTGGTTTTGCAACTGCGCCGTCATCAGCTTTAGAAAGTCTTGCTGACCAAGGCTGTCGCTGGTGGCGCGCTTGGCGGCATCTGTTGCGGTGGAAATGCCCAGCTTGTCGAAAATCGCCTGCTGAGCGGCAGAGGTTTGTGCGTCAACGCTGTTAACCATCGTCTCTTACTCCTGATCCTTGGCTCAGCGGCCCATATTCGCCGTGCGCGCCATCAGCGAACGCAGGGTCGAAACCACTTCGAGATTGTTTTGGTATTGGCGAGAGGCCTCGAACATATCGACCATCTCTTCTTCGACATTCACCGCCGAGGCATAGACATAGCCGCCCTCATCCGCCTTGGGGTGGTCGGGCTGATAGATCTTCTCGGCATCGCGATCGAGCGGAACAACCCGTTCCACATCCACCGTGGCCAGCCCCAGATCTTCAAAGTTGTCAGCATATTGCGTGGCGAAAACCGGCTTGATCGCCTTATAGGCTTCCTCCGGAGACGAGGCGTAAGTGCGCGCGTTGGCAAGGTTCGACGCCACCGCATTAAGCCGCGTGATCTGCGCATTCATGGCGCGGGCGGCAACATCGAAAACGTTCTGGATCTTGGCCATTGTCATTCTCCTTTGATTGCCGAGGTCAGCCCCGAAATCCGGCGGTTCAGAAAGCTAAGCGTGGTCTGATAGCGCACGACGTTTTCCGAAAACTGCATTTGCTCCACCGCCAGTTCGACCGTGTTGCCATCAAGCGCGGGGTTGGTCGGCACCCGGTATTTGAGCCGCGAGTTATTGGCGCTCAGCATCATCGGAATATGGCGGGGGTCAGAGGTGGACAGCCCGGCATCGCCCGCGATCTGGTCAAGTTCGGCCTCAAAATCCACGTCGCGCGCCTTGAAATGCGGTGTTGCCGCGTTCGCGATATTAGAGGCCAGGATGTCATTGCGCTTTGAACGCAGGGACAGAAGGTCGCCGTGCACACCCAGATATGATTTGATCCCAAGCATTTGCCGTCTGGTCCCGTCTGGTTTCTTTCTTGCGCCGAGGCGCTGTCTTGGATCGGTTTTTGCAAGGGGAGTGCCAAGTGACACGATCCGGAGGAAAAAATGTCTTCCCTACGCAAAACCGCCGCGAAACCGGCGATCATGCCCAGACTTTCTGCGCCCCTGACGGCGATGCGGCGGCAATTCCTGAATGCGGTCAAAAGCCTTCCCGCCGAAGATGCGATGGAAACGCTGCGTAAGGGGCTGGCACAGGAAACATCTGAACTGGCGCGGCTTGGAAACCTCGCGGCACAAAGCTGGATCGTGCGGCAGCGTCTGACCGCGCTTCAGGAACAGACCGGCACCTTGGTGCGCGCGCTGCGCGAAGATGCCGCCGCCGAGCCTGCATCCCCCCCCGCCGAAGGGCAGGCCGCCACCCCGGAACCTGTGGCGCAAACCCCTACAGACACCCCGATTGAACCCCAACCCGCCGCGCCGGAAGGTTGGCGCAAGCTGCGCATCACCAATGAAACCGAAGTGAACGGCATGATCTTTTTTGCCGGAAGCACCATACAGGTGCAGGAAGATGATGCGGAAAAACTTGTCGCATCAGGCCATGCCGAGGTATTCGTGCAAGAGGTGGAACCAGGTAAATCTAAAAGAAAATCAAAGGCATCTGCAAAGAAAGATGGATGATTTCGCATCAGTGGCAACTTGGCACGGAACATGCAGAAAACGCTGCAAGACATCTCTGACATGGAGTGAAGACGATGTATGGCACAATTCGTTCAGGGATGGCGTCGGCCATGCATGAACTGGCGGTTATCTCAAATAACATCGCCAACTCCGGCTCGACCGCTTTTCAGAAAAGCGATGTGAGCTTTGCCGATCTTTACAGTTCCGGCACGCCGGAATCGATGTCGAAGAATGCGGCGGGGCTTGGGGCAATGGTGGAACAAACCCGCCGCAGTCAGGCGCAGGGCAATCTGATCGATCGTGATGGCGTGCTAAACCTGGCGCTTTCAGGCAATGGCATGTTTACCACGGCCCGCCCGAATGGCGCTGACCAGCCGAGCGAAGCCATCGCCTATACGCGCGACGGTGAATTCGGGCTGGATGCCGCGGGCTATATCCGTTCATCTGACGGGGCCTTTGTGCTGGGCACGCTTGGCGACAGCACGGATGTATCTTCGGTCGGTGCGCTGGGCGCCTTGCAAATCCCCTTCATGGAGGGAACCGAAAACCTTAGCGGGATCGAAGTTGCGGCGGATGGCACGGTCAACGCGACTTATGGCACCACGACGATCAAGAAAGTCGGCCGTATCGCGCTTGCAACCTTTTCAAACCCCTTGGGTTTGCGCGCCACCGGGTTAAGCCGCTTTGAACAGACTGCGGCTTCGGGGGGGGCTATTTTCGGCATTCCTACAACGCAGGGCTTTGGCACGGTTTATTCGGGCAAACTGGAAACGTCGAATGTGGATATGACCACGGAATTGACCGTGATGATCCGCGCTCAGCAGCAGTTTTCGGGGGCGGCCAAATTGCTTCAGGCCAATTCTGACATGATCGAGAAGCTGACCCGCTAAGCCAAACCCGCTGCCGTTTTAAAGCAGCGGGATATTCCAGGAAAGATCTATCACATCGACCCTTGTCGCAAAGGGTTGATGCAGATCGCCGTGATCGCTGGTTTGCAAGGGCTCTGCCAGCGCAACCACAATCGCAATCGGGCGTGGCGGTGTGACGCGCAGGTGGTGCAGCACCGTTTCAAAACTTTTGTGCGAAAGCTGAATTTCGGCACGCATTTGCGGCTTGCCGGCCGCGATGTCGACATGCCCGATATGCTGCCGCGGCGCGATGTCCACCGGCACAAGACGCAGCGCGCAGGTGCCGCGCGCGATATTTGACAATTCGCAGGACAGATCCAGTTCGGGGCGCGGCAAAACCCCCAGCAAACGCACTTCGGCGCTTTGCACAAACATCTGAAGACAAAAGGCATTTTCAAGCTGGTTCTTGCCAGACATGACGCCCTTACTCCGTCAGCTCTGTCAGCCGTTTGCGCAGCGCACTGATTGCCGATTTCTTGATCTGCGACACTCGGCCGGTGGTGACATCAAGCACTTCGGCAATTTCATAGACGTTCAGTTCTTCGACATAATAAAGTTGCAGCACCAGCGCCTCTCGCGGGGGCACCGCCTCCAACGCTTTGCGCAGCGCGGCGCGCAATTCGGTCTTGTTCAGTTCTTCTTCAGGGTTGCCGCGATCACTTACGAACCAGATCGAAAATTCGTCCTGCATCTCATCAAGCGATTGGTGGGTATTGGCCTGAAATGCCTGCCGCCAGCCTTCATATTCGTCCAGCGCGATGCCCAACTCTTGCGCGACTTCTACCGGGGTAGGGTTGCGTTGCAGGTTACGTTCCAGCGTTTTGATCGCCTTGTTCGCCCTTTGCTGCATTGAAATCGTGGTGCGGCACAGGTTGCAGGCGCGGCGAAGATGGTCAACGATCGCGCCGCGAATACGGATGGCGGCGTAAGAAGCGAAGGTAACACCTTCTTTTCGTTCATATTTTTGTGCCGCGTCAAGCAGGCCGACATAACCCACCTGCACAAGGTCTTCCGCCTCTACCGCGCCGCGCACCCGGCTGTGGTAGTAATAGGCCAGCTTGCGGACCTTCTCCATCTGGCTTTCGATAAGCTCGCCCGGAGTAGGGTCTTGTTCCGGATACCGGGCGCGCAGCATTAGCTGACCTTCTCGATCGGTGCGTTGCTGAACATGCGAATGCCTGAACGCGGGTCCACTGGGGCCTGCAACAGGTTTTGCGCGATGTTGCGGAACGCGCGGGCTTCTTGTGCGTTGGTATCGCTCAGATGTGCCAAAAGCGGTTCGCGGTTCACAACCGAGCGGCGCAAGGGCAGCGACATCGGCACATGGCCGACATAGGTCAGGTCAACATCAAGGAAGCGCAGCGTGATCGAACGGAATTTTTCAAAATGTTGCAGGGCTTCTTCGCCATTTTTGACCATGTTCAACAGCACCGAAAAAGACCGCACGCCGCGTTCCAGATGCGCGGCCTTGATGACGGTATAGGCGTCCATGAAACTGGTGGGTTCCCCAACCACAACCACCAGCACCCGATCTGCCGCGGAAACGAAGGCAAGCGTATTGTCGGCGGCACCCGCAGGCGTATCGACAATCAGAAAATCAGTGTCATCGGCCAGCGTGTCGAGATTGCGGATCAGTTGGTGGCGGCTGGCCGGGTCCATATCCAGCATACTCAGCTCGCCGCTGCCGCCTGCGATCAGTTTGATGCCATGCGTCGCGGATTCAACCGCATCGGAAATTTCCGCTTCGCCCTTAAGCACATCTTTCAGCTTATGCGCTGATTTCCGGCCCAGAAGAATATGCGAATTGGCCAGTCCAAAATCGGCGTCAAGCAGCGTTACCCGATGGCCGAGCCGCCGCAGGACAAGCGCAAGATTGACCGCGATCGAGGTCTTGCCAACGCCGCCCTTGCCGCTTGTGACCGTGATAGATTGAGCCATTTCTAATCCCTTTGCGCTTACAGTCTCGTCTCTCAGGCCTGTCCCAGAACCAGTTGTTCCAGAAATTCGCTCATCATCTCGAACGTCGCCGGAGCAAGGTTTCCCGTAAGAGAACGGGTGCCGGATAACCACGCGATCTGCATGTCGCTTTTGACGATAGCCGAGATTTCTTGGGGTGACAATTCGCACTCATCAAGCTTGCACAGGGCAATCTTTGCCTCTGTATCACGGAGTTTTTCCAAGGTTGCCGCAACCCGTTCTGCGCTGCTGCCGGTGGGCAGAGCAAGGACGCATTGAAGCTGCTTTGCAGCCCCATAGGCTTGCAGGCGGGAAAGCAGGTGGTCCAGCGCGTCGCCTTCCAGATTTACCTCGATGATCCGGCAGTTTGCTGCATCGTCATCGGTTGTCAGATCAAAGGCGTCGGCTTGGCTGGCTTCGTGTTTCACGCCCAAAACGCGCGCATAGGCGGCAAGCGGGGCGGGAACCAGCGGTTGCCCGGCGCTTAGCGTGGCCAGCATGATCGTGCGTTTGGGGTAGGTTTCACGCAGCAAAGCCGCGAGCTTTCCGGCCAGAACGGTCTTGCCGCCCCCAGAAGGGCCCAGAACCAGAATGGTTTGCGCCTCAAGCAGCGCCATCGGCGCGGCGTCGATCACGGCCCGGCTTAGCGCGCGCAGGATATGGCGGTCACCGTCTTGGCCCGCCAAGCCCCGCGGGTTATAGCGCTGAACGATTTCGGGCAAAAAGCCCATGCGTTCAAAGGCGGAAAGCTGCGGCGCAGATTGCGGCAGGGCTTGGTTCAAAAGGCCCAAAACCTCTGTCAGTTTTTCGGCGGCGGTCTGGATGAGGGCTGTCTCGGTGGGCGCATCAGCATTCGGCCCCGGCACGGCGCTGTCAGAGGCGGTCACCAGCTTTACCGCCGGATTTTCGCCTGCGTTTTTTTCAAGCATTGACTGAAACGAGGCGACCTCGACCTTTGGTTTGCCCGATGGTTTAGTCCCGGATGCAGGTTCGTTTGTCGCGCAGATTTCCACCTGCCCATCGCGGTGTGTCGTGGAAAGAATATAGGCGTTTTCGCCCAGTTGGCGCACCACCTCATCCATCGCAAGAGAGCTGTCCAAGGCAAGAACGGTTACGGTTGTCATTGGCGGTTCCCTTAGCTTCTATCGAATGCCGGTGTTTGTTTCGGCAGGCTTTCAAGGCTTCCGATGGTGGCGACGACTTCAACCTTGCGGTTCTCCGGCAGCTCGGTGAAGCCAAGAATGATGATCTGCGGCACATGCAGGCGGATGAATTCGGCCATATGCCGGCGGATCTGCGGGGCGACCACCAGAATGCTGGGGCGGCCTTCTGACACCAGTTTTTCGCTGGTGTCATTCAACGAACGCAACAGCGTTTCGGCCAGATTGCCATCCAGCGCCAGCCCTTCGTCATCGCTTTGGCGGACCGAACGGATCATGAGCTGTTCGAAATCAGGCGCCAGCGTGATCACGGGCATCACATCGCCAAGCTTGGTAACTTGTTGAATCAAAAGCGGGGCCAATTGGGGGCGCAGGGCTTCGGCCATCTCTGCCGGGGCCTTGATCCGCCCGGCAATCCCGGCAAGCCCCTCGAGAATGCGCCGCAGGTCAGAAATCGGGATGCGTTCGATCAAGAGCCGGCGCAGCACCTCGGTCAGAACATGCAAGGGCAAGAGTTTTGGCACGATGGACTGAACCAGTTGCGGGTTGCGCTGGGCCAGATTGTCAAGCAACCCCTGCACATCGTCTTGGCCAATCAGTTCGGCGGCGTGTTTGGTCAAAAGCTGGCTGACATGGGTGGCAATCACGGAAATCGGTTCGATCACGACGTAATCATTGGCCTCAGCCTGCCCTTCAAGCGAGGGGCGTATCCAGATCGCCTCGACCCCGAACGAGGGGTCGCGCACCTTGATCCCGTCAAGCTCAACCGCCGTATTCGCGCCGGGCAGGGCCAGTTTGCGGTCAGGATAAACCACATCTTCGCCCACGATCGTTTGCCCGATGCGGATACGATATTGGTTCGGCGCCAAAGACAGATCGTCACGGATGCGCACGCTTGGCACAACAAAGCCAAGGCCCTTCGAAACCTCGCGCCGAATGCCGGTGATGCGCGCCACAAGCGGCCCGGCGCGTTCTTCGTCCACCAAAGAAATCAGCCCATAGCCGAGTTGCAGCGACACGTCTGAATAATCGGTTACATCTTCAAGGGTGATGATGTCCGCGTTGGGGGCCGCGGCGGTTGCGCCTTCGCCGTCTTCCGGGGCTTCTTCGGGTGCCGTTTCGGAACGGCGGGCAAAATAGGCCGCCGCCGCTGCCATGGCGGCAAAAGCCATGAACAATTTGTTGGGCATACCCGGCACCAGCCCCAGAATGGCAATCACCGCTGCCGTCGGAATCCAGGCGCGCGACAGGTTGATTTGCCGCCCGATATGTTCGGCCATGTCATGGGTGGAAGAAACCCGCGTCACAATGATGGCCGTCGCGATCGACAACAGCAGCGAAGGGATCTGCGCCACCAGACCATCCCCGATGGACAAAAGCACATAAACTTGGGCGGCTTCGGCAATGGGCATGTCATGTTGGGCAATCCCGATGACCAGCCCCCCGATGATATTGATCGCCAAAATCAGCAGACCCGCCACCGCATCGCCTTTGACGAATTTCGACGCACCATCCATAGAGCCATAGAAATCGGCCTCATCCGCAACGTCGCGGCGGCGCACGATGGCTTGTTCCGGGGTCAAAAGGCCCGCGTTCAGATCGGCGTCGATGGCCATTTGTTTGCCCGGCATGGCATCCAACGTGAAGCGCGCCGAAACCTCTGACACGCGCCCGGCACCTTTAGTGATCACCACCAGATTGATGATGACCAGAATGATGAACACGAAAATGCCAACCGTGTAATTGCCGGCAACAACGAATTCACCAAAGGATTTGATGACCTGCCCCGCGGCATCAGAGCCGGTGTGGCCATCGCTGAGCACGATCCGGGTCGAGGCCACGTTCAGCGCCAGCCGCAAAATGGTGGCAATCAGCAAAAGGTTCGGAAAGGACGAAAAATCAAGTGGGCGATAGCTGTGCATCGCCACCATAAGGATAAGCAAAGACAGCAGGATATTAAGAACAAAGAACCCATCCAGCAGAAAGGACGGCAGCGGCAGCACCATCATCGCGACCAGCACCAGAATGCCAACCGGCAACACCGCGCCGCCCAACATCTCGCGCAGGTTTGACGCTTGGCGCTTCTCTGTCAGATCCATGACAGTTCTTTCCGCTCATATATCCGGCCAAAGCGGCCCCCGGCAAAGGGGGCCAGCGTGCTTTGGGCAGGAAAATTCGGGTTCGTTGACATGCGCGTCCTGTGTATTGCGACGGGCTGGCGCCCATCACAGCAGGCAATGCACGATCCATGCCAAGGCGGTGCGCATCGGGTTGGCGCGGCAGATGGCATGAATTGTGCAGCGGGTGCGGCGGGCGATTGCCATTGACGCCCTGATTTCGTTCGCAACAGGAGAGCAGGACAGTGACCTCGCAAAGCCTCAAGACCCGTCTGGCCGCTGCCGTCATCACCAGCCTTGGGCTGAGCGCCTGCCTGCCCAATTCCGCGGGCATGGGGGCGGGGGGAATGGTGCCGGGGCCGGGTGCGGTTTCAACCATGCCAACCCCGCCAAATACCGCCAACCCCGCGACCAAAGAGCTTGCCAAAACCGAACAGGTTTTGGATGCGACGGACACGATCAAGGCAACGGTTCCCACGATTACCGGCGTTGGCTATGCGGTGGTTTCCGTTCAGCCGGGCAAGAACCTGAACCATCGCCGCCTGCTTGCCATTCGTGTGGCGCGGCTTGAGGCAATGCGCGATCTGACAGCCCAAATCCACGGTATGCGGGTGGATTCCTCAACCAGCGTGGCCGAGGCCGTCATGCAAAGCGATACGCTGCGCGCAACCGTTACCGGCATGATCCGGGGCGCACGCACCGCCCATATTGAGCCGAAAGGATCAGATACCTACGAGGTCATGCTTGAAATTGACCGCGATATGATCGGGCAAATTCTAAAAGCTGCCCGTCGCGCGGGCTGACAGGCAGGAGAGGCGAATGTCACGCTTGCGGCGCGGTCTGATGGGGGGGCTACTGGCGGGCGCGCTGGGCCTTGCCGCGCCTGCTCAGGCCGAGATCCGCACCGTCGAGGTGGTGGGAACTGCGGCGGAAACCGGGCTTGGTGCAACGCTCACCCGGCGGCGCGCGCTGGAAGATGCCTTGATCGAAGCCGCCATTCAAGGCGGGGCTGACATTAACGGCTATACCGCAGTTTCCGAAGGCGTGCTGGTATCGGATCAGATGGTGCTGCGGCCGTCGTCGCATATTCTGGACTACACGGTGCTTTCCGAAACAACCGAAAGCGGGTTTTACAAGGTCAGATTGCGCGCCGTTGTTGGCGAGCTGCCGCCCGCGCAGAATTGCGCGCGCCGTGCCCAGCTTGATGTGCTGCTTTACGAACCCAAACTTGAGGTCGATCTGCGGGTGCCCGCCTGGGCCGCCCAATTGCAACCCGATCTGGCCGAGGCATTTGCCGATGCGCTTTCGCGCCATTCCGAAGTGTCATTGCAGCGTGCCGGCGGGGATACGGCCCCCCCCGGCCGAAGCGCGCAGGTCGGCAATGATCTGGATTATGCCGCGCTGACCCAAGGCACGCGTGCCAGCCAGACGCAACCGGGAAAGCTCGGGTTCCGCGCCAGCGTAAAGCTGGAAATGGTGGGAGAGCGTTTGTTGCGTATGACGCTCGCCTCGCGGCTGGTGGATGGGGGCGGTCAGGGAACCGTCTTGCAAGACCGCGCGCAACAGGAAATCCGCTTGGGCACCAAGCTGCCTTTCCGGGCGCTGAATGTGCTGGCCGCGCCTGACCGCCGCGAAATCGTGCGCTTGCTGGGCCAGGGCATCGCGGCCCATGTCGCCACGCTGGTGGAGCGTTACGCGTGCCGCGCGCTGACCGGGCCCTTGCAATATACCGGCAAAGTGCTGAGCTTGCCTTTTGGCAAAAAAGATGGGCTGACAAAGCACCATCTCGCCTATTCCGAAGGCCGCGACACCCCCTATATTCTGTTCGAGATCGTCAAACTTGATGCCCATTCCGTGCAGCTTGCGCCGCTTGATCGCCGCCGGGGGCTGAAATCCCTTGCCGGTATGCAGGTGCGGTTCATGGAGATCGGGCAATGACATTGGCGTGCCGGGCAATAGCCGTTGCGGTGGCACTGTCGGGCATGGCGGGCGAAATATCCTATGCACAAACCGAGGCCCCGGCGCTGACTGGGGCGCAGATTGCCGAGCAGGTCAACGCGGCGCTGGCGGAAAACGGCCAAAGCGGCAGCGCCATGATCGCGTCGGATCGGCGTTATTACCCTTGTGATGGCGCGCTTTCTGTCACGCCGCGGCGCGATGAACGCTGGGATGCGGTGGATGTCGGTTGCGCGGGGCCGCTGCATTGGAACATCGTGGTGCGCACCTCTGCCAATGGCGACGATGCGTCTGCCGGGGAAGATGGCGGCGCAAACGGTGCTGTGCAGAATTCGGCCGTGGTGTTGAAACATTCCGTCCGCAAGGGCGATGTCCTGACGCTGGAACAGCTTGAAATTCTGGTGTTCGAAAAGGGGCTGGCGCCCGGCATTTATGCCACCCCGGATGAACTTGTCGGCCGCCGTATGGCGCAAAGTCTTGGGGCGGGCGTTCCGATCCGCGCCCGCCATCTGGACCGTAACTGGGCTGTTATCGAAGGCGCGCCTGTGATAATTGAAATGAAGTTTGACGGTGTGGCTGTTTCGACCACCGGCGAGGCGCTGGAAAACGGCCAGGTCGGGGACAGCGTTTCGGTGAAAAACCTGCGATCGGGCAAGATTGTCCGGGGTTTTGTGACCGATGAAAAAACTGTATCACTGGTCGCTAACATAAACTGACAGCCTGTCGTTTAGGGTTCCGTCAGGAGGCTGTCATGATTGACTACATCAAAAACGCTGTTCGACAGAACATGACCCAGGGGTTGTCACCAGGCACCCCGGCAGGGTCCGCAAAAACTGCTCCGCCAGACCTCGCTCCGGCGGCGCCTGCCGTTCCCTCGGCCGATGTCAGTGTGCTTTCAACCAAGGCCGCGATCAGCGATCTTGCGAAAAAGCCACCGATTGATCTCGAGGCTGTTGGCAAGATCAAAGAAGCGATTGCGCGCGGGGAATACCCGATCAATCTGGATTTGATTTCCGATAAACTGATGGAAAGCTATCTGGAGATGAAGTCTTGAGCGATGCGGGATCGCCGGAGGATAATCGAACGACCAAAGCCCATGCGGTGCTTTCGTCGCTTGATGCCGCGCTGACAGCGGTCAGCGGGTCTCTGCACGATCTCGCGGGGTTGGAAGGCGCGCTCGACGGGCTGGCCAAAATCACGGCGGTTGATCTGCCGGGGCTTCGCCACGCCGATCTGTCGCTGGCCGATCTGGGCAAAGCCAAACTTGTGGCGCAAAAATTGCGCGGGTTGGAACAGAACTTGCACTTGCGTGGAAGCATCCTCACGGGCTTCTCGCTCAAATTGAAAGAATTGATCGAGGGCTGAGGGGACCCAACCGCAAGGGGCCTGTCATGTCAGAGTCTTCGACCCTTATCCAATGGCTGCTTTTCGGCGGCCTTGTCGTCATTGCTGCCGGGCTTGGATCGGCGCTTTACTTGCTGCGGATCGCTTTGCGCAAACTCGCGGCGCAGTCTGAAACGCTTGGCCGGCTGCTGCGATCTGACGCGGAAGCCACCAGATCCCTTGCGAAACTTGCCGCCGCGCCGGACCTGCCTTCGGTTCTGCCCGACGTCTTGCGCGAAGAGTGGCAGACCTTCACGGCAATATATCGGGCCGATTGGGCAACCGCCGTCGCCGAGGCCCGTCTGTCCAAGGCGCAGGAAAACCGCGAACCGGCATCAGAGGCGCCGGATGCCTTGGAACGCGCGATCTTGATGGCGCAGGCGGGGCGCAATGCCCAGGCTATCATGGCAGAATGTGGCCTTGCGCGGTGGGATGCCGAGGCGATGGTGCATTTTCACCAGCCGCGGCTTGCGCTGGCAGGCTGAACCGGGCGCATCGGCGCAGGCCTATTCCTGCGGCTTGGCGCGCCCGAATGCCGATGCGGCAAAAGTCGCGGCGGTTTTTTCCTGCGCGGCGCTAAGTGCTTCGGCCTCCAGCTCTCCGGCGGCCTCATCCCGGCCTTCTTCGCAGGCGTTATTGCCCAAGGCATAGCAGATTGAAAACCACAGATAGGCTTCGGGGTAATCCGGTTCTTCCAGCAATTCCATGAAAAGGCGGGCAAGCTTGCGCGTTGCCGCAACATCGCCGGCATCAATCTGCGCCGAAAGCCGTGTCTTGATCTTGTCGATCACCGTTTCGCGGTCTTTGGGGGGAAGCGCGCCGCCAAGTTCATCGACCATATCGGCGGCATAGGCCCCATCGCCCAGCACGGCCAAGGCCGACCAGTAATAGGCTTCGTTAAAGTTTTGCGGAAAGCCACGGCCTAATCTGTAAAGCACCGCCAGATTATATTGCGCATCCGCCATGTCTTTTTCGGCAAGCGGCTGAAAAAGGCTGATGGCATGGGCGAAATCATGGGCGCGCACCGCTTCGGTGGCCGCCGCAAAAGCCGTATCGTCAGCACTTTCCTGTGCCAAGGCGGCAGAGCAAAGCAACCCGGCGCAAAGCGCCAGCAGGGGGGCCGCCGCCTTCATTTGCCCGCCATCATGACAAGTTGCAGGTAAAGCACCCGCATTTTGAATTTGGAATTGGGCTGGCGTTCATAAACGATGATCTTGGGACGGTCGGTCGAGAGCTTTTCAAATTCGATCGACATCGTATCGGGCAGGAAAACCCCGGCCTGTTCCAGCGTATCTTTCGGGCTTTTGGCAAAGCCTTGGGCAAATTGCGGGTCAATCCAGATACGCGCCAGCGCGCGGCCCAAAATATCGGGCAAATATTGCCGCACCGCATCGCGGTCTTGCAGACGGGTTTCGTCGCGCACCAGACGCAACGGGTCAGACAAGGTCAGGTCGTGCTTTACAAGCGCAACCTCACCTTTGGGAACGGGAACGAGTGCTGTGGAAGTGGATCTTGGCATGTGCATCTGGTCTATGTCTTACCCCCGCTGCCGGAGATGTGAAAAAAACGCGGTCATGGGGCGGACGATGACGGATAATCGCGAACAAGCCTTACCATCATGCGCTGTTCTGCGAAAAACCGCCCGTAATGATCGCCCGTCATGAAACTGACGGTCCAGTAATTGTTCGATGACCAGAAATTCCGGTCGCCGGTCCAATAAGGTTCGGCCATGGTGTTTGGAAAAACCTCATTATCAATGCGGGGCGGGCCGCAGGTGGTGCAAACCAGCGCATCAAGTTCATCGCGCGAGGGCAGACGCCAGCCCGCGCCAAGCTGGGCGTTCGCCTGTTCTATCGCGGTCGCAATTTCTGCGTGGTTTAGCCTAACCCCATCGCCCTGACAGGTTTTTTCCGCCTCGCTCCACCGCTGGCCGGCGGTGCAGCGCATCCATTCCACCCCAAGCCTGAGATCCTGCACGAAATGGCCGCGCGTATAGTATTGCGCCTGGGCCATGGAAACCATGGGCAGGCTGGCGATCATGGCCGCTGCCAGTTGGATGAATGGGTTGCGCATGTCGCACTTCCTTTTTCCGGCATGATTACTGTTGCAGCAGCCCCGCCTCAGGTCAATCTTCGCTCTCCTCCTCAACGGCGCAGAGCCCGTCAATATTATGACGCGCCCGCAGCTTTTAAGAGAAAAAATCAGCCCAATGCCAAGGTGGTATGAATCTTGAATACCGACCTACAACCAAACCTTTGACGAAGGGTGAATTCGATGGATCTGGGGTCTTTGATCGGCCTGCTTGGCGCAATTGCCATGATTGCGGGGGCGATGATTTCTGGTGGCGGTCTTGGGCCGTTTCTTGACGTGCCTTCGGTCCTCATCGTGTTTGGCGGGACGTTCTTTGCGGCGATGTATACGGCGCCCTTGGGCACCTATCTTGGCAGTTTTGGCGCAATGGCCAAGGCATTCTTGCCGCCGGTCAAGAAGATGGACGTGCTGATCGCGCGCATGGTCGAACTGGCCGCGGTCGCCCGCAAAGACGGGATGATGGCGCTGGAAGGCCAGCAGGTTCCGGACAAATTTTTCGAAAAAGGGCTGCAAATGCTGGTGGACGGCGCCGATGAAAATAAGCTCGTCAGCCAGCTTAGTCAGGAAATCAAGGCGATGAAATCGCGCCATGAGGCCAATCAGGGCTGTATCAAGGCGTGGATTGATCTTGCGCCCGCCATGGGGATGATTGGCACGCTGGTTGGCTTGGTGCTGATGCTTGGCAACATGGCCGACCCAAAGGCGATTGGCCCGGCCATGGCCGTGGCCTTGCTGACCACGCTTTATGGTGCGTTTCTGGCCAACGTGCTTTTCGCGCCAATGCTGACCAAGCTTGAAAACTACACCGCCTATGAAATGGTCTATCGCGAGATGGTCATCAGCGGCTTGCGCGGCATCGCGCGCAGCGACAGCCCGCGCAATATTCAAGATCAGATGGCAGCGAATTTGCCGCCCAAGATGCAGGCCAAACTGGCGGCCGCGTAATCCATACGCCCACCGCCCGCCAGCACCCCGCATCATGGAGGACCAAGAATGGCCGAAGCCGCAGAAGCCGTAGAAGAACCCGAGGCAGAAGAATGCCCGAAATGCCCACCTGTGGGCGCGCCGGCGTGGATGGCAACCTTTGCCGACATGGCGACGCTGCTGATGGCGTTCTTCGTGCTGCTTTTGTCTTTTGCCGAATTCAACACCCCGAAATTCAAGCAAATCTCCGGCTCTTTGAACAACGCTTTCGGTGTGCAGCGGGTGGTGCCTGTGGTTGAACAGCCCAAGGGCACGACCGTAATTTCGCTGGAATTCAGCCCGTCGCCCAGCCCCTCTGTCACCAATCAGATGACACAAGACACGACCGAGTTGGAAAAGCCCGAGCTTGAGATCAAGACCAGCGACGGCGAGGCAAAAGACGGCGATACGCAAAGCACCGAAGGCAACACCGCAGGGGCCGGCGGGCAGCAGGCCGCTTCGGGCAATGCCACGGCCGGGCAGGGCAAGGATCAGGGCCAGATGGATACGAAAGATCTGGCGCAAGCGTTAGATCAGGCGTTGAAAACCGGCGAGGTTTCGGTTGAGGTCGCGGGCGAAAAAGTGGTGATCAACTTCCCGTCGGAAGACACCGCGCAGAAGGATCTGCCCAGCCTGATCGAAGAAACGCTTGCGGCCTTGGCTGAGGCGCGGCAGGCCAGCGGCAAGGCCGAAAGCGAGGTGCTTTTCGGCGGGTTGGAGCAGGAATTGGCCAAACTGGCCGCTGCCGCGAAGCAACCCGATACCCAGCTTGGGCAGGCCGAAACCGAAAAGCGCGAACAACAGCAGGCTCAGGCGCAGGTCGCGGCCGAACAGGCCGCCGTGGCCGCCGATCAGCTTGCCGTGGCTTTGCGGCAGGAAATCGGGCAGGGGTTGGTGAATGTCGAACAGCGCGAAGGCAAGGTTTTCGTGACCGTCGGCGCAGGTGGGGCTTTCCCCTCGGGCACCGCGCAACTTACCGGCGAGGCCGCCGACATCATGAACCGTATTGCCTTTGCCGCCATGGGCGAGACCAGCCAGATCACGGTTTCGGGCCATACTGACAATGTGCCGATCAGCGGCGGCGCGTTCCGGGATAACTGGGATCTGGCCGCCGCAAGGGCTGCAAGCGTTGTGCAGGCAATCGAAGCAACGGGCCTCGTCAGCTCTGATCGGATGCAGGCGGTCAGCCGTGGCGAAACGACGCCCGTTGACAGCAATGACACCCCCGAAGGCCGCGAACGCAACCGCCGTATCGAAATCGAGATTGCATATTGAAACGGCATAAACATCAGGCCGGGCCAGTCGTTTAAATGATTGGGCCGGATCAGGACATAAAATGGCGGTTGATTATCTAAGCACTCTGAATAACGGCGGCTCCGGGCTGAACATCACGCAGCTTGTCGATACGCTTGTGGCCGCCGAAATCGAACCGCGCAAGGCGCGCGTGACCCAAAAACAAACCGCAATTGACCTGTCGATTTCCGAATTGGCCAAGGTGCGGGCGTCGCTGGAAACGGTGAATACCACGCTGTCTTCGGGGCAGGCGGGGCAGGCTTTCAGTGTTGCCAGTTCCACCACTGCCGTTTCCATCGCGATTTCGGATTACGCGGCGCTGGAAAACCGGGTGTCCAAGCTTTCGGTTACGGCGCTGGCGCGGGGGCAGGCGCTGGAATTTACCGGCTTTTCAACCGCGACCCATGATTTCGGCCTTGGCGGTCTGTCGATTGAATTCGGGGCTTGGGCGGGCGGCAGTTTTACCGCAGATGCCAGCCGCGCCGCCCAGACGATAAGCCTGACCGCCGGTGCAACGGCGCTGGATGATCTGGTCGTTCAGCTTAACGCGACCAGCGGTATTTCTGCGCGCGTCGTTGATAAGGGGGACGGGACGTTTTCGCTTTCGGTGCAAACCGACGAAGGCGTTGAAAATGCGGTCAGAATTACGGCCAGCGGCGGGCTTGCCGCGCTTGATACCACGGATGGATCGAACCAGGTCATTGCGGCGGCCGATGCCGAACTGGTGATTGACGGGGTCAGCATCCGGCGGGCCAGCAATTCCATTTCAGATTTGATCGCAGGCACGACGCTGACCCTGAACGACACCACGGCCACGGCGGCAATCGTTGCCGTGGCCGAAGACCCAAATCTGGCCGAGGAGGAGCTGAAAGCCTTTGTTTCGGCGCTGAATGATGCCAGAAGCCAACTGCGCGCCGCCACCCAGCGCGGCATGAATGGGGCGGTTTCCGGGGCGCTTGTGGCCGATCCGGCAATTGCCGCGCTGACCCGTGAATTTAAGGCGCTGACCACGACGCCGTTAACCGGTTTTGGCAGCGAGGCGATCTATCTGTCATCGCTTGGCGTGCGCACCGAACGTGACGGATCGCTGACACTTGACAGCGCGGCCTTTCAAACAGCTTTTGCTGCCGATCCAAGCCGTTACAGGGCCATGTTCCAATCTTTTGACAGCAGTTCCTCCGAAGGTATTACTGTCACGCGCACCGGCGCGGCGGCCCCCCCCGAAGGGCCGTTTGCGTTTTCCTATTCCGCCGCCGGCACCGCCACCCTTGACGGTGAATCGCTGACGTCTTCGGTGGTTGATGGCCAACAACAGTTCCGCGGCCAGACCGGGCGTTTTTCCGGGGTTACGCTGGCGGTTAGTGACAATTATCCGTCAACTGCCACGGTCTATTTTGGCAAAAGTATGCTCGAACGGGTGCAGGAATATCTTTCTGCGGCGCTGGGGCAGGGCGGGGCGTTTGAATCTCGTTCAACCCAATATAGCAAAGACGCAACCACCCAGACCGATGCCCTTAGCGAATTGGATGAAAATGCTGCGCGTCTCGCCTCGGTTTACACGCAAAAATTTACGGCGATGGAACAACTCGTCACGCAGTTCCATAAAACCGGCGAATATCTCACCAGTTTGATGGATGCCTGGAATAAAAAGAATTGATCAGTCTTCAAAAAGGCCCTGAGGCCGCTCGATCATCAGTTTTTTCATTTTTTCGATCAGGGTCGTGCGGCGCAGTTTGACTGCATCTGCGGCATGGGAAACACACCCATCCTTTGCCTCAAGTGCGGCTTCAATCAGCACCACTTCGACATCACGCAAAAAGCGGCGCAGATTGATCTCGTCATAATAGTCGAACCAGTTTCGAAACGCTTCGGGCGATGGCGGGGCAAAGCCCGCGTTATTCCCGGCATCCTGAACATCGCGTGTCAGGCCTTCTGTCTCAGCCCAAAGGATGTTTGTTTCCTCGTCAGAACTGGGGACACGCATTCGCAGCAAGTTTTCCCGCACGTTCTGTGCCGTTACGTCGGTGCCGGAAAACAAAATGAAAGCCCGTTCGACCAAATTGCGCAATTCGCGCACGTTTCCTGGCCAGGCATAGTCTTTAAGCGTTTCAAGTGCCGCGCTGCTAAAATTGGGCGGCAAACCTGAACCGGCGCGCGCGCAATAAGCGGCAACCATTGCCTCGACGAGCAACGGAATATCGGATTTACGCTCGCTCAGCGGCGGAACATGAATTGGGAACACCGCAAGACGATAGTAAAGATCAGCCCGGAAACGACCGTCCTCGACCATCTGTTCAATATTTTGGTGTGTCGCGCAAATCAGTCGCAAATCCAATGCGATTTCCTTGCTTCCACCGACGCGGCTAATCGTATGGGTTTCCAGCGTGCGCAACAGTTTGGACTGAAGCGCCAAGGGCATATCACCGATTTCATCCAGAAACAGGGTGCCGCCGCTGGCTTCTTCGAAGCGGCCCTGCCGGGCGCGATCCGCACCCGTAAAAGCGCCACGTTCATAACCAAAAAGTTCGGATTCAAGTAATTCCGTTGGAATAGCGGCGCAATTGATAGCAACAAAACGCCCTTGCCGATTGCTCAGCCGGTGAATTTCCTGCGCAACAAGATCTTTGCCGGCCCCCGTCGGCCCCAAAACCATAACGGCCCCCAAAGAGGGAGCGACCATCTCAATCAGCCGGCGCAACTGCTGCACCGCGGGCGAATTGCCCAAAATCAAAGGCCCTATCGCTTTTTTCGGAGGCGTCCGTCTGATTTCCGCATCCGTAATAATAGTCTCAATCCGCATGGTTCCTCCATCCGGTCAGCGGTGCCACATCTATGGTTGTGCGGCTTTATTGCCGAATGCTGCTCGTTTTGCCTTCTTGAATTTTAAGAGATTTTTCCAAGTTGTCCAGAAATATTAATGAAAGCAATTAGACCCATCCTGTTGCGCCAAGTGCGAAAATTCAATCAACCTATGGTCAGACCCCGTTCTTGTTTCATGGCCAGAACATGATGGTTGCTGCGGAGGCGGCCGTTGAGCGCGGGATATTTGGGCAAATTTCGCTACGTGTTGCCAGTCGTCTTGCGGCGATTGAAGCCTGTTGCAATGCGGGTTCAAAGATGTCTGCCTCTAAACTTCATTCACGCAGCGCCGTCTTATGTAAAACGGCCGACAATAGTGCTGAAAAATGCGGTCATCGCTTTTCAGGGCTCATGTCTGAATTGAGAAAACACGCAGATCCGGCGCAATGCATAGCAAATTGGGAAATGAAAATGGCTGAAGACGATCTCGCGGGAAAGCTTTCTGGCTTGATAGAGGAAATCAAGACCGTAATGGAGCGCCGCAAGGAGCGGATTGAGGCGTTGCGTAATGAAATCAATGAGATCGAAGAACAAAACGCCGAGCTTGAGAAGACAATCTCCAATCTGCTTTCAGCCTTCTAAAGGTGCAAAATGAATAACTTGCAACGCAGAACGATGGAAATTCTAGACAAGGGCGAGGAGGGCGATCTGGCCAGCCTTTGGTGCGATCGGGTCATTACGGCGATGGTCGTTCTAAATGTCGTTGCCGTGGTTCTTGAAACGGTCCATTGGCTTGCTGCCCGCGAGCATGAGGCCTTTGTTCGGTTTGAACATTTCAGCATTGCTTTTTTCTCGATTGAGTTTTTGTTGCGCTTGTGGAGTGCGGGCGCGCGTTACGGGCATGGCAAGGCATGGCAGGGGCGAAAAGGCTATCTGCTTAGCTTTTCGGGGATCGTCGATATTGTCTCGATCTTGCCCTTCTACTTGCAATTGCTGCTTCCCGGAATTGATTTGCGCATCTTGCGCATTCTGCGTTTAATCCGGCTGCTTAAGCTGTCGCATTATTCCACCGCGATTGAAGATTTGCTTGAAGCTGTGCGTGCCGAGCGTCGGGCTTTCGGGGCGACGCTTTATTTGCTTTCGATTGCGCTCACGCTGACGGCGGCGCTCATGTATTTCGCAGAACGTGATATGCAGCCCGATAAACTCGGCTCAATCCCGCAGGCGATGTATTGGTCGGCAATCACACTAACCACCGTCGGCTACGGCGATGTCTCGCCCGTAACACCGATCGGGCGTTTTGTCAGCGTCTTCACGGCCTTGCTTGGGGTGTCTACGGTTGCAATGCTTACTGGTATAGTGGCTTCATCATTTGCCAATTAGGTCGCAAGGCGTCGTGTCATCTATGAGGCCGAATTGCGCGAGGCACTGAAAGATGGAACTATTTCTCAAGATGAGGAAGGAATTCTCGCGCGACTTGCTGATCGTTTTGATTTTACCGAGCAGCAACTCGCAGATATGCGTATGGAGGCCGAAAAGAAAGTATCTGGGCAGGCTTCAGATATTTAACCTTAGATTGGGTCGCCGCTGGTTTTCATGGATGCACGGTTATCTGCGCGCTAGGGGAATAGGGGCGCAGGCTCGGGGCGCGGCATCGTGCGCCAAACTGGCCACGCACTCATTTTTCTGCCCGCTGTGGCTGCCTTTTGGAACTTGCGCAGGGATGTCGGGGTGGGGCAGCTAAGAACCAGATTGCCTCTAATTGCTGTGGAAGTTCCACCGCTGCGCCGCGAAAGAAATTTTGTGAAATTCCCGAATGAGCGGACAGCGGCGCGTGGTGTTCAAAGAAATTTCAATGTGAGAGTTTAGCCCCGCAATAATAATATATATTTCAATATATTATACCTTGCTTACCCCAAAACCCGAAATTTTTCGTGTGTGACGACCCTGAAGTTGTCTGAGACCTGAGATTGGAAGGTTCTCCACTCTTTTGGTAAGGTTTCTCGAAAGAACTTGAGGA
>Ga0172373_10001610_pt1 | contig 36373 bp, 27 predicted proteins | sample Lak10m_2_FD_114546 | JGI IMG/M metagenome (GOLD analysis project Ga0172373, IMG submission 114546) | Freshwater microbial communities from Kabuno Bay, South-Kivu, Congo - kab_092012_10m | ecosystem: Environmental > Aquatic > Freshwater > Lake | place: Democratic Republic of the Congo...
CAGGGTGAACGGTTGGCCATCCACCCGCCCGAGGCCCTCGATGACGACCTCATCGCTCTCCTCCCGAAGTCGCTGCACCACCCGGTCGCTTAGCAGCGTCAATCGCCCGGCCTCCACCCATCGAGTGATGGTGTCCGCAGATGAATAGATCAGTCGATACGGACAGCCGTATAGGCACATCGAACAGTATCTGCAGGAACCTTCGGTAGCGGTGGGGTCGTTGGCGACCGCAAGCCTCGAGTGGCCGAAGCGGATATGCCGCTCATGAAGGCTGGCACGGTTTGCTTCCAGGTTACGATACAGGGTTTCGGTCTGCCTGGACTTTCGCAGGGGATGAAAACTGTCCTTGTAGATGGGGAACTCCTCGTCCAGATCGTCACGTACGGCCGATAGGGGCAACTCTGCAAGGACACGCCGGTAGTGTGGCGCGAAATCATCGGCAGATACACACCAGCCCTTCATGTCGTCCGGATGATAAGGCAGAACGGCACTGCCCCAAACATTGCTGAATCCGCCACGAGCCAGTGAGGCCCAGGTCTCCGCACCCCTGATCACAGGGGCAAGGAACCGGTCAGTCTCCCGATACGGGTAGTCGGAGTTGAAGATTTTCTTGAAAAGGAGTCCGCCGATGGGCTTGTCGGTGCCTACCTTGATGCTTTCCCGTTCGGCATCGGTCCAATGCCGGTGGTCGGTCTCCGACAGACGCCGGGTGAAGCTGTCGATTTCGGGTTCCAAGCCAATGCCGGCATCCAACATGGTCACCTCTACGCCTTGCTCAAGCAGGGAGAGCGCCGTTGCCATTCCTGCGGGGCCACTGCCAATGACGACTGCCTGATTGCTCATCGATCTAGGGTTCGGATAGGGTTATCAGAGGTTCTACAGCACCAGGCATGCTTAGTGCACAACACCGGCAGCAAACGGAATTTGCAACGTCAGGGTTGAATCTTCCGACCAGGCCATCGAATCACCTTCCGGTCAGAAATCGACATGCAGATACACATCAGCGACAATCAACCGATATGGCCGGTGGCGGTCACAAGGTCTTACATCCCGGGGAGGAATGCAAGCGTGGCGGCGACAGAGCGGCATCACTCGACCTCCACGACCATCTCGATCTCCACCGCGATGTTGTTGGGCAAAGCGTTCACGCCCACCGAGGTGCGCGCATGCCGGCCCCTGTCACCGAAGACCTCCACCATGAGGTTGGAGAATCCGTTCATCACGGCCGGCTGTTGTGTGTAGGCATCCACGCAGTTGACGAGGCCGGTGACCTTGATGATGCGCTTCACCCGGTTCAGGTCGCCCAGTTCCCCCTTCAGCGTCGACAGCAGCGAGATGCCGGTCAGCCTAGCGGCCGCCTGGCCCTCCTCGAGGCTGAGTTCCTTGCCGACCTTGCCGAAGACCTGCCCCCCGCCGGGCTTGTCGGGCCCGTGGCCCGACAGGAACACCAGCTGGCCCGTCCGGACGAATTTGACATAGTTGGCGATGGGCGAGGTCGGCGGGATCAACTGGATGCCCAGGGTGCGGATACGCTCCTCAGCGTCGGTCCGCCGCTGGCGGGGGAGGAATACCAGGCATACGGGCGACTTGACCGCGATATCCGCCTTCGTATCCGTAAGGGTGCCCTTCTCGCCGTCGAAGCGGAAGACTTGGACGCGGTGCTCGTCCTGACTGGCCACATACACATGCCCGCCATCGGGCGTGAACCCGAAGTTGCGCGGCTTCTGCGCGACACGCTGGTGTCCCTTCTTGGCGAGACGCCCGTCGGCACCGACGGCAAAGACGGTGATCTCGTTGGAACTGATGCGGTTGGAGGTCAACAGCCATCGCCCGTCGGGGGAGAGGTGGATGTCGGCGCTGCCCTTGTCGGGGCTGGCCGCCGTGTCTGCCGCCACCGACTGCAGTCGTTTCAATTCGCCTTCGACATAACTGAAGACATCGACCTTGGCCGTCATCTCGTTGATGAGGTACACCCTGTCGCCGGCCGCGTTGAAGGTCAGGTGCCGGGGACCGCTGCCCGGATCCACCACGACATCCGTCGGCTTCTCCTCGACAAGCCCGTCGGCATAGATCCGGTGACGGTGGATGCGGTCCGTGCCCAGGTCGTTCACGAACAGGAAGCGTTGGTCGGGGGAGAGGACCACCTGGTGGGCATGTGGCGCCTGCTGTCGGGCCTTGTTGGGGCCGCTGCCCGTGTACCGGATGTGTTGTGCCAGTCCCTCGAGCCTACCCTCGCGGGTCCGCAACACGCTGAGGCTTCCGGACCCGTAGTTGGCCGCATAAATGGTGCCCGTGGCGGGCCGATAGGCCACATGGCAGGGGCCGTCACCCTCCACCGGGACCGAGTTCACCCATTCGAATCGCCCGTCAGCCTTTCTGACGAAGGCGGAGACGGCTGAGGCACCCTTACCTTCCTCCCGCACGGAGAAGAGGTGCCGCCCGTCGGGCGATACGGCCAGAAAGGAACTGTTGGGGTTCGAGAGCGTCTGCACACCTGAAGTCCTTCCAGCCGAAGGCGTCGTCTCCATCACCTCGATGCCGGGATTGCCCTCACGGGTATAGGAGCCGACCAGGAGCTCGTATGTGGTGTCGGGCGTGGAGAGCGAGAGGGCGGTCAGGAGCAGCGGGGACAGCAGGGATATCATATGGGCGACTTAAGGTTGGAAAACGGTTGGGATGCGGAAGTTCGGCTTTTTTTTGCAATGATCAGCAGGTTGGGACCGCTGAGGTCGTATACCTGCTGCGACCGCCCGTCCCAGTCCATATAACGATCGGTCAGCGTCGGGCTGGGTGCGGACAGGATCAGAAACGGATGGTGGCGGAACGCGTGTGACAGGAAATCAGCGCAGATCAGGTTCGGATGTACCATCCCCCATGCCTTGCGGCTGAGCCCTGGCGCACACCTACGACGCTCCGGCGAACCGTTCGGACACTCCGCGACAAAGTATCCTCCCTCCCGTAAAAGCCCCAGGCCGGTACGAAGCAATTGGCCCGGGTCGGGCAGGTGCTCGATCACATGACTGCTGAAGAAGATGTCGGCGCCGGGTCGAAGTTCCGCATCGGTCGTCACGATATCCAGTCCCAGTCGCTCCCGGCCGAAAGCCGCCCGGTTGCGGGACACTTCCAGGCCTGAGATGTCGTATCCATGCTCCCTCAACTGCAGGGCCTGATAGCCCCAGCTGCAGCCGTAGTCGATGACCCGCACCTCCGAACGGGTCCTGCCCGGGTACATGCGGCCGAAGAGCCCGGCGTAGATGTCGACGTTCTTCTCGCCGAAGCCCTCGGCCCGAAGTCGCTGCAGTCCGCTTTCATCGGGGAGGTCCGTCGTGATCCCGTCCTCCTGCGCGTAGGCATCCTGGTAGAAGCCGAGACTGCCGGCCGCCGTCGCCTTGGGATGACGGAACTGCAGTTGGCAGTCGGGGCAACGCAACAGCCTGGTCACGACATATTTCCGCTGCAACTGACGGGTGGCATGGCCGCCGCAGTTCGGACAGGACCGCTCCGTCGCGTACCGCGACAGACTGTCGAGCAGATACATCATCCGGCTCCATCGGCCGGAGCGGCGAACGGCCCGTAGCATCACAGGTTCATCCCTCATCGGCTCCATGGCTTCAAAATCGGTATGGCCAGTCGGCATCGCGGAAGAGATAGCGCACCCGCTCCAACGGGGTGTACCAGGCATGCACGGCATACCGGATCCTGAGCTGGAGGGAATAATAGGCATCCTTGGAGGCCGGATTTCCCCGCATGGTCCCCTCGGCCGGGAAGTATGGGGATTCGTAGAGCAGTTCGTCCGACCGGTACGAGAGTTCGACCGCCTTGAATCCCTTGTTGGAGAGGAGCAGGTTCTCGTCCGGGTAGGCGCCGCTGACGTCGTCGATGCGGTCGGTGAAGGTCTTGCGCAGCACGAATTCGACTTCGGCCCGGATGCGACGGCTCACCTTTGTCTCGAAGCCCAGACCGAATGGTACGGCAATCAGCAGCCGCTGCTGCGCCCTGCCGGGATGACCCGGCAGCCCCTGTCCCTCTGTCGAAAGGGGGAACAGCTGCCAGCGCTTGCCCTGCTCGTCGAAGGTGTAGGGGTCCACACGGAAGGCGGCAACGCCTGCGGTGACATATGGCAGGACCGTCGCTGCCGGATGGCGGAGCAGCGTCTGCCTGCCCGTCAGCGAAAGCTCGTGCAACATGGTCTCGAAATGCAGGTTCCGGCGGCGGGTGAGGTATTTCGGGTTTTCGGCATCCGATCCCGACAGCATGCCCCGCTGGTATTCGATACCGAAATCGAACCCTGCTTCTGTCGACAGTGACAGACCGGTGCCGCTCAACCACCTGCCGCCCTGTGCCGTCAGGTTCCGGCCGCGCAGCTCGCCCTGGTAGTTGACGCCGCCGGTGGCACTCCCCCACCAGAGCGTCTGCACCACCGCATCGAAGGGCGTGCAGGCAAGCCATAGCAGCAGGCAAGTGCGCAAGGACGAAGGGGGCCTGCGGACAAGGCCGGACACGGCCCGCCCGATGTCACGCATCACACCAATGTCGTCGTGTCTTGTCATCAGTAAGCATTCCGGTCGCCCACCACGAGCAGCCTGACCGTCTTGAGTATGATCTGCACGTCGAGGAGGAAGCTCCAGTTCTCGATGTACCAGATATCCTTGCGCAGCCGCTCCTCCATGCGATTGCCAGTGAGGTCGCCCCGGCATCCGTTGGTCTGCGCCCAGCCTGTGATGCCCGGCTTGAGGAAATGCCGGACCATGTATCTGCTGATGAGCCTGCGGTAGGCCTCCGTATGCGTTAGCATGTGGGGGCGTGGACCGACGACGCTCATATCACCCCGCAGGACGTTGAGGAACTGCGGGAGCTCGTCCAGGCTCGAGCGGCGTAGGAAGGCGCCCAGCCGGGTGAAGCGCTCGTCGTCAGGACTTGCCGCCCGGAGATCGGCCTCGCCGTTGACGTGCATGGTCCTGAACTTGTAGCAGGGGAATACCTCTCCGTTGCGGCCCGACCGTTCCTGTACGAAGAAGACCGGCCCGCGGGAACTGAGCCGGACGGCCAGGGCGATCAGCGGGAACAGCCACCACATGACCGTCAGGGTCAGCACTGCCGTGAAGGCCAGGTCGAAGGCACGCTTCACCAGGCGGTTCTCGATGCGCTCCAGCTTCTCGTCGCGGAAGCGGATGATGAGCAGCTCGTTCTCCATCGAAAGGTTGACCTCGCGGGAGAAGATCGTCTTGAAGTCGGGCAGGTACTTGACGCGTATGCAGGCATCCTCGGCCCGGTGTATCATGTGCCGGAAGTCCTCCCCCGACTCGGGCATCATGGTGGAGAAGATCTCGCGGACATCGTTGCGGATGCAGTAGTCGATGCATTCGGACCTTGCGCCCAGCAGGGGCAGGCGTCCGCCGGGGTCGGGCGCATCATTGAACACGCCGACGAACTCATAGCCCGAGTCGGGTCGGGCGAGGTAGCGGGCGGCCTTGTACGACACCTCGCCGTTGCCGATGATGACGGCGCGGCGCTTGTCGCGGCGGAAAAGGCCGAACTCGCGGTATAGCAACAGAAAGGCGAAACGTACGCCGAGGACGCCCAGGGTGGCGGCGGCATAATGGATGAGCAGCATCTCCCGCGAGACCAGGTCGCGGTACAGCAGGAAGACCAGGGTGTTGAGGACGAGGAAATGGGTGGTCACATGCTGCAGCGTCGCCTTGGTGACGTTGACGAAGGTGACCGGCGGGTATGGATCGCGCACGAAGACAAGCACGATCCAGACGAGATGGAAGATGGCCACATGCGCCAGGAGTCCCTCTCGGGCCAGGTCCGCCGCCGTAGCGGGAAAAAGGGATGGGATGGCGAAGGCTGTGACGGTGATGAGGGCCAGGTCCAGCAGGAACATGACGTTCCTGGAGAAATGCCTGAACCTTAGGATCATGGGATTACGGCGTTTACTGCGGTGGAAATAACTGACCGAGGGGGTTCCTTATTGCGTAAAACGTCCTCTCGACCGTGAAAACCACAGGTCGGAACGCGTTTCCGGGCCGGCAGGCCGTCAATTAGGGTCCGGTCCGGCACCACGGGAGGGGCGCCGCTATCCTTTGCGTGGCCATGCCATCGCTCAGCCGGGTGGCGAAGTTCCCGCGCCGGCATCCAGGCCGAGGTCGTGGAGGTATCTGCCGATCACCGCCTCCCTTGCGAGGTGCCGCGCGGCATGTCTGGCAGCGGCCTCGCCAATGGCGCGGACCCGGTCAGGATGCCCATGGAGGTGAACGACGGCCGCGTGCAGCGCTTCCGGCGTTGCCGGATGCAACGGGAAGCCAAAGGCATGCGTTTGCAATTGCCGCTCCAGCCCTGACGCAGGCTCGGCGGTGACGATGGCGCAGCCCCCCATGGCCATGATGGGGCCCAGCTTGCTGGGCAGGAACAGTTCGGACGCGGTGTCTTTCTGAAGGACCAGGTGGAGCCATGCCCGGCGGAGCAGTGCGACGAATACCGGCGTCGGCTGGATGCCGATGAAATGCACGTTCCGGATGCCGAGGGCCTCGCATTCGCTGGCCAGCCGGTCCCGGTACGGGCCCTCCCCCGCGACGACGACATGCACCTCAGGCATATCGGCCGCCAGTCGCAGGGCGGCCCCGCTTAGAATACCCATGCACTGCTTCTCACCGATGGCACCGGCGTAGAGCACCATCCGGCCCTCCCGGGGCAGGCCGAGGCCTTCCAGGAGCCTTCCATCCGCCGACGCCACGGCAGGATGGAACACCGAAAGGTCCACCCAGTTGGGGAACAGCAACCGTCGGACCTCGGGCACACCCTTGGCCGCCAGCCGGTCAGACATCCCCTCTGATATCGTACTCACCCGGTCGGCCATGCCCAGTACCCGCCGCTCTGCCCATCCGAGGAATCGGATCAGCCAGCGTGACTTGATGAGCCCCAAGCCCACCGCAGCATCCACCTGCAGGTCCATCACATGCACCACCCACAGGGCCCTGCGCCGGAACAGCTTCACCCATGCGCCCAGCCAGGCCGTTGGGAACGAGGGCACCACCGTGTAGACGACGTCGAAGCGCCGGCCTGCCAACAACAGGCGGCTGACAGCCAGCCAGGCGGACAGGAAAAAGCTGATGTCCATCAGGATGCGACCCGCCCCGCCAAGCTTCGACGGCACATAGAGCGGACAGCGGTCGACCGTCATGCCATCCACCCGCTCCCTGCGGTACCCCGACCACCGATCGGAGGGGCGCAGTCTCCACCAGGGATAGTGTGGATGCGCCGTCACCACCCTGACCGTGAAACCCGCCCGTACCAGGGTCTCGGCGAACTCACCCGTGTACTTCCCGATGCCGATGGGCTCCGGGGCGAAATTGATGCCCAGGACCAGTATGCTACCCCTGCCGTTGCCCATGCCCAAGCGGTTGGTTTGTTGTATAACGCCGACCCTGCAATATTATCGTGCGGACCCCCCCGGCACCAAAAAAACGAAGGCCTCTTTTCACGGCAGACCGACGTTTCTTTTCCCCGACAAATACGGGATTTCCCCCGCGTAGCGGGTAGTCCCTGCCCGGCCGACATTTCGATGCGGGGCATGAAAAAAGCCCCTTGCGGGGCTTCAGCGGGATGGTCGGGATGTAGGGAATGTCGTCAGACAGGGAAGTTGCCGCTGCGGTCGGCGCGCCGCTCCCGGACGTGCATGTCGATCATCGCCTCATAGACCGTCTGCAGCCAGGCATAGCGCATGCCGGGCATGCCGTCCAGGAATGCCCGGCGTACGATCACCAGATAGGTCCATTTGAGTAGCGGACGGCAGGGCATGCGATAGTAAAGCCCCTTCAGGTGGTACCTCCTTTCGTGGAAGTCTGACGAAAAGAAGGCCTTTGCCCAGGAGAAGCGTATCCTGCCTGAGCGTTCCTCGACGAGCCGGTCGGCCTCCATCGCTGCATAGCGCAGGTGCCGCTGCATCCAGCGGCCGATGCCCTTGGAAAAGGGGTGATGGTCGAAGTCGACCCCCACGTCGGCCACGATGCCCTGCACGCGGGCCACCTCGTTGACCTCCCGGTGGTAGGAGACACGGCCCTTGCGAAGCAGCCTGACGTAATACGGGCTCATCTGTGCATGGCGCAGCCAGCGGCCCTCGAAGTGGTCGCGGCGGCGGAGGCGGAAGGCCCCCACCTCGGGCCGGGCATTGCGCACGCAGTGCAGCAGTCGTTCCACCGCGGCAGCGGGCAGCCGCTCGTCGGCGTCGAGGACGAGGACCCACCCGTGACGGAAGTCGCAGGCCGCCAGGGCGGCATTGCGCTGGGCGGCATATCCCCGGAAAGGGTGGCGGTGGACATGAGCGCCGGCCGCCGTCGCAAGGGCAACTGTCGCGTCGGTGCTCATCGAGTCGAACACGTGCACGTCGTCCGACCACGATACCGACGCCAGGCAGGCCGGCAGGTCGGCCTCCTCGTTGAATGTCAGTACCAGTACCGAGATCATCTTTCCATTTCCTTTTGCGGGGGGCCAGCCGGGATGGGACGCACGGCAGGTCGATGCCGCCATGCCGCGCGCGACCGACGACCGTGCGCCGATGGCGGCCCCTCACCTACCGCTGCGGCCACTGTCATGTCGTACCTCAACACGTAGAACCCGTGCACTTCGTCCAACCCCGATAACGACGCCAAGCAGTCCGGCAGGTCCGCCATCTCATCGTATGTCTGTAACCGTGCCGTTTTGATCTTTCCATTCCCTTTTGTGAAGGGGCCTGAAGGGATGACCCGCACAGACGGTCCATGCAGACATTCCGAGAGACCATGGCGCTTGCGCCGATGACGCTCCCCTCCCCACCGCTACGGCCAGTTTCATATCGTACCTCAACACATAGAACCCGTGCACATCGTCCGGCCCCGATAACGACGCCAGGCAGTCCGGCAGGTCAGACATCTCATCGGATGTCGGTAACCGTTACGGGATCACCTTTCCATTCCCTTTTTCGAAGGGGCCTGCAGGGATGGCCCGCACAGATGGTCCATGCCGGCATGTCGCGCGTGACCACGGAGCGTGCGCCGATGACGGCCCCCTCTCCCACTGCCACGCCGGGCAGGAGGAAGGACTCGGCCGCCACCCAGGCGAGGTCGCCCACTCGGATGGGACGGGTGACCAGCGGATGCCGGGGCCGGGCATGGTCGTGCGTCCCGGTACACAGGTGCGAGCCCTGGGAGACGACGGCCCGGCGGCCGATGGATATGCGGTCCTGCGAATAGAGGATGACGTCGTTGGCGATGCCGGCCTCCTCGCCCACTTCGATGTTCCAGGGTGCCCAGATGCGCACACCGGGATACACATGGGCGCCCCGGCCCACCCGCGCACCGAAGGCCCTAAGCACGGCTGCCCGCCAGGCGTGGAGGAAGACGGGCGTGTAACGGAAGCACAGCAGCCATACGATGTTCCAGCAGAGGCGTGCCAGCCGGTTGCGCAGCGGGAAGGATGGGCCGGTGAACGTGTCCTTTTCAGTCTCCATGCAGCGTCAGTCGCGGGAATACGGCCCCGAGCAGCCGGCGGGCCGCAGCCCGCGAGGTGAAGTGTTCCTGCCAGGTTCGCCAGGCGGCCGCTGACATGCGGGTCCGTTCAGCGCCGTCCAACGACAGCCATCCCGCAAGCATCCGTGACACTTCGGCCCGTGAAGGCTCGCAGGAGAGCCCTGCGCGCATATTCGTCACCGTGATGTATGTGTTGACGCCGCGGGCCAGCAGCGCAGGTCGCCCGCAGGAGAGCGCCTCGGCGACGGCGACGCCGAAATTCTCCTGATGGCTGGGCAGCACGAAGGCATCGCATCCGTACAGCGCCCCCCACTTGGCAGCGCCCGACAACATGCCCGCCGAGAGCATGTGGGTACGCAGACCGTGGTCGGCCGAGATGCTGGACAGCAGGCCCCTTCCGTAGGGCGTCTCCCAGCCGGGACCGGCGACCACCAATGCCGGCATGTCGCCCCGCCGGCTCTCGGTGCCGACCAGGTCGGACCATGCCCGCAGCAGGATGTCGAGGCCCTTCTTGGCATCGATGCGGCCCATGAAAAGCAGATAGGGTCGTTCGCCGAGACCGGGACAGGCGGCCCGGAAGGCCTCCCGCATGCCGTCGTGGAAGTCCGGGGGTGCGTCGGTGCCCAGCCCGATGACGGCCTCGGCCGCAGGCCGGTAGCCCGGGAAGGTGGTGGATGCCAGCCGCCGCTCCTCCTCCGTGGTGAACAGCAGCCCGTCGCAGCGCCTGACGGTCGACGCCTCCACGACATGCCACCAGATGCGGTTTCGCAACGCCTTGAGCCGACGGTGACGGGCCCGCTGGAACCAGGGGTCGAGCATGCCGTGCGGCATGACATGAACGGCCGTGGCAGCACCCGTGCGCCGAAGGGCCAGGACTGTCTTCGTGGTGGCATGACCGTTGTATAGCCACAGCCCGTGCACGATGCAGGCGCCGAAGCGCGGCAGTTCGCGGCGCAGCCAGCCGGCGAAACCGGGATGGTAGCGCCAGGGGCCGCTTCCCGGCCCAAGCCGATGGACGGGGAAGGGCTCATCCGGCCATGCCGCGCGACCCCGCCCGTCGAAGCAGACGACCTCGCCATCCGCGCCCATGTCGCGCAGGTGCGGCAACAGCTGCCGGATGGCGGCGGGAGCGCCGCCGCTGGCAGGGTCCATGCTGTCGATCACATGCAGGATGCGCGTGTTCATGTTGTTGCAACTGCCGGAACAGCAGCCTCCGTAGCAGTGTCGCGCTCCCAAGGGGCGGGTACGGGACACGTCTGTCGGCCCGCGTCAGCCCCGACGATGGCCAGGAAATGCCCGGCAAGGGCCTTCCCCGAGATATGCTGCAGGGCCCAGTGGCGTATGGCCCGGCGACGGGCAGCGTCGGGCCTGCCGCGCTCGACGAGGTCGTCGAGTCGGGCGGCGAGGAGCTGCTCGTCGGGCTCGGTGACCTCGCCGAGAAGGGGTCGGCCTTCGATGAGCGAGGCGGACCCGCAACGGCCGCTCACCAGGGCCGGTATCCCCGCCGTCAACGCTTCGTTGACGGCGGCCCCCCAGCCGTCGTGGCGGCTGGGCATCACCAGAAGGTCGTAGCCGGGCAGACGACGCAACAACTCGCCGTTGTCGATGTAGGGCATCACGGAGACCACCTGCGTGGCGGCAGCCTCCTGGATGAGGTCCGACTGCCAGCGGTCCACCCTGGCGGGGTCCAACGAGAAAGCGTCGATGCGGATGGCATCGCGATGACGCATGAGGGCCACGGCACGGACCAGGATGTCGGCCCCCTTCCGCGGGATGAGCGATGCGGGGAAGACGGCCCGGAAGGGACCTTCACGGGTCGGCCGCGCCCCCTGGACGTCAGCACCGCGGGTGACATACCCCCAAGTGTGCAGCCGTCGGGCCTCGAAGCCCCAGTGACGGAACTGCCGATTGGCGTCGGGTCCGATGCAGAGGACGAAGTCGATGGCGCTGCCATACCGGATGCTGTCGAGCCGGCCCCTGAGGTCCTTGAGCCAGCCCAGCCAGCCACTGCGGACGAGCGGCTCGGAATAGATGCCGATGCGGCAACCCCTGGTAACCGCCAGGCGGAAGGCGGCATGTACCCGGGGGAAGGCATGCAACCCCGCGAAGACATGGCAGTCGCAACCCCGCGAGTCGGCGCGGATGAGCGACCGCCAGTCGCCACCCTCCATCCGCACATGCCGTACACCCGGCAGTTCGGGCTCCGTCCAGCCCATGAGTGCTCGTCCCGTGTCGGGCTCCGTGGTGACGAGCACCACCTCGTGCGTCGCCGACAGCGCCAGCAGGAACTCCGACTGGTGGATGCTGTTGATGTTCTGCCAGAAGATGAATCTACGCACCATGGCTTTGCAACAGCAGACTCGAGAGAGAACGGGCACGTTCCGACCACCCGTGACGCTCGGCGGAGGGTAGACGGCATGGGGGCCCCTCGACGACGTCGCGGATGCGTTCGGCGAGGTCGCCGGCATCCCCCGGACGGAAGAACAGCCTGGGGTCGTCGAAGAGCTCGGCCGACTCGCCCACACGGCAGGTGATGACGGGCTTGCCGAAGGCCAGGTACATGTAGGTCTTGCTGGGGCAACGCGCATGGTCCTGCACCGTGTCACCGAGCGGGGCCAGGAAGACATCCGCCAGCCGGAACCAGGACGAGAGATGCGCTTCGGGCACATAGCCGGCGAAGTTGACGACGCCCGACAAACCCCTGTCGCGGACGAAGGTCCGGGCCGCCTCGTCGTCGGGGCCCGCGCCGAGGAGATGCAGCCGGTAAGGCCTGTCAGCGCCCCGCAAGCCCTCGAAGGCCTCCAGCATCAGGAAGAGGCCGTAGTCGCGGATGAGGCTGCCCATGTAGACGACGTTGCAGCGCCCGTCATGGTCTTGACGGAGCCGGTCGAGCACGAGGGGCGGGTCGGTCGGCAGAGACTCCGGATAGGCGTAGGGAAGGTAGTGGATCCGCGAGGGCGTCCTTCCATGTCCCTGGGCACGCACCGTGAAGTGGCGTGCGAGGTATCGGCTGGCACAGACGATGTCGTGCGCTATGGTCGTCGAACGGCTTTCAAAATGGGCGGCGAGGCGCCGTTTGTGGGCGGGCACCGTCCGGATGGCGCTGAAGAGCTCGCTGTGTTCGACGACCAGGCGCAAGGGGCTGCGGAGCGCCGTACGCCATACGCGGTTGCGGAAACTGTAGGAGCAGAGGAAGAGGATGTCGGGTGAAAGGTTCCGCACGATGGCGGTCTTCCGCAGCATCTCTCCCAGGGCCGTGGAGTGGGGGAAATAGCGGATGTCGATCCGGGCGTCGCAGTCGCGGGCGACCTGTTCCCGGTTGTCGGCACAGTCGAGCGCGACGATGGAGACCTTCCAGCCCAGGTCGGCCAGGGGATTGGCGAGCCCGAGGGCGCGCTTCATCGTGGCGATCTGCCGGATGTTGCCGGTCGTAAGGAAGCTGATATGCATGGCCGATCAGGGGCTTTGCCATTCGAAGCGGGCGTCGCCCTGCCCATCGGGCAGCCGGTATGCGACATCACGGGTCGATGGCGGGTCGGGGACAGCGAGGATCCTGTCCAGCGAGGCGATCAGTACGATCAGGGCGGGGTCGGAGACGCGCCGCTCGAGTCCGAAGGGCGAGAAGAGGATGTCCCACACGAACCAGGCGAGGGCGAACAGGCAGAAGAGGCGGAAGGGGGCGTCCGTCCGCCGCAGGATGCGGAACATGGCCGAGAGGGCCATCCCCATGACGACAATCCAGAAGACACCCCCTGCCACGCCGGCCTCGGCCCAGGAGCCGAGGACATGCGAGTGGGTGGGGATGGTGCCGAGGTCGAGGAGGAATTGTGCATCGAAGGAGTCCGGATCCATGCCGTTGATGTGGATGTATTTCTTGACGAAGTCGAGGTTGCGCGCCCAGGAGCCGTAGCCGAGGACGGGCGATTCGATGATGGCGGGGATGGCGATGGTGTATTCCATCCGCCCGCCGGACACCACGTTGCGTCCGCCACGGGTCTGTTTCTCGTATTTCTCACGCGTCTTCTCTCCGAGCCAGCCTGAAGCGGCGCCGTGGGTGTAGAGTGCGTATATGGCGCAGATGGCCACCGCCACGGGCATCAGGAACCGGGCGCTCAGGAGGCTGCGGCCCCGGAGGTTGTCGCGGAAATAGCCCGAGAAGAACGAGAGGCCACCGACGAACAGCGACAGCCCGCCGAGCGACCTCGCCCCGTTGAGGAGGTTGAGGAGTCCGATGCCCAGGAACAGCAGCCCGCCGGTCCTGTCGCGGTGATCGGAAGGCAACAGCCCTGCCAGTCCGGCAACGGCCAGCGTCAGGGCGGGACCATAGCCGAACTTCCATTCCAGGAGGTACTCGTTGAGCTGCCGTTCGCTGGCGAGGGCCAGCGACAGTGCATAGCCGAGGAAGAAGGCCACGATGCGGTCGGCACGCCCGCGGGCGGCGGAGGCCAGCACGGCCGTATTGACCGCGAAGAAGGCGAGGCGTGCCCAGCCGCGGTAGAAGTCGCCGGGCTGTGTCCGGTTGACCATGTCGGAGGCCACCTGCATCACGAGGTAGGCGAGCCAGGCGGTCATGACCGTCTTCAGGACCCGATCGGCCAGCAGGACATCCCACACCTTCTTCCAGTTGACGACCACATAGCCCAGGGTGAGCAGTTCGGAGTAAGTGAGCACGCCGACGAGGTCGATCCGGAAGAAAACCAGGAAGCCGGCCAGGAACAGGAAAAGCTGCGAGGGATAGATGTTCATCTCAGGCGGATAGCAGTTTCCGGTAGACGTTCACGACCCTGTCGGCGTACTGGTCCTGCCGGTAGGTGTCGCGCACCAGCTCGGCGTTCCGGCGACCCGCCGCGTCGAGGTCTCCGCCCTGACGGAAGGTTTCCTCGAGGGCGGCGGTGAGTGCATCGACGCATCCCGGCGGTGTGAGGCGGCCGTGGATGCCGTCTTCGACGATGGAGCCGGCATGCGGCGTCGTCAGCACACGGCAGCCCGAGGCGAGGGCCTCGAAGACGACCCTTGCCGAGCCTTCCATCCGGCTGGGGAAGACGAAGGTCCGGTATGCGGCCATGGTGCGGGCCAGGGCATCGCGGTCGATGAACCCCAGGAGTTGCACGCGCCCCGGGTGAGCGTGGCGGAAGCGGTCCCAGCGCTGTACCGCCTCGGACTCGACATTTCCGGCGACGGTCAGCGTCCAGGGATGGTCCGGAAGCCGCTCCAGCGCATCCATCAGCTCGAAGGCGCCCTTGCGGGCCCCGAAGCCCCCGCTGAAGAGCAGGTCGGTGGCCGGACGTCTCGGCAGACGCAGCGCGGCAGCCCTGTCGGCGGCCTCGAGGAATTTCGCATCAACGCCCCAGTAGGCGACGGAGACCCTTTCCGCCGCGATGCCGGCGGCCACGAAGGTCGACTTCACGAAGGCCGAATTCACGAGGTAATGGTCGGCATCCTCGAAGTCGGCCAGATAGCGCGCCTCGAGGAGGTCGAGGGGTTGTGGAGGCAGGAGGGCGGGGATGGACAGCCCCGCCCGCCGCCGGATGAGGGAGACGGCAAAGGGATGGCCGATGGAATGGTCGCAGAGCGTCTTGCGACCGGCTTCGCGGGCCTGTCGCGCAGAGACGCCCCCGAAGCAGTTGCGGTAGTGATACAGGTCGTACCGGAGCCGGCGAAGATGACGGGCGGCTGTCGAAGCATAGCTGTCGAAGGCGAGGTGGTGCACCCGTTGCCGGGCTTCCGGCCAGCGGGCACCGAAGAGCAGGTCGCCGGCCTTGAAGAGGACCTCCGAGGCGTCGCAGGTAAGGACCCTGGCATCGGGCAGGTCTTCGCGGCGGGCCAGCAGACGACGGAGACGGGCATCGCGGACATGCCGCAGCAGCCTTGCCCAGGCCCCCTTCGGGTAGCCGCCTGTGACAAGGGCCGACAGCATCCCTCGCCGCTCCAACTCGGCCGCGAGGGGCGCCAGGTGAAAGCGGTTGGTGCCGTTGGAGACGACGACCCGCATGTCGTGATCACGATGATGCATGAACGAAGTTGATCAGCCCTTCCCGCCCCAGCGGCGAAACAGGTACAGTGATGCGAGGTCGGCACGCATCCGGCCGGCCATATCGGATGCCTTGTCGCCGGTGAGGCGCAGCGAGACGGACAGCACGAAGGGGATCATGAGGGCGTCGCAGACGAGCGTCGACAGGGCCGCGCCCGGCAGCCCGAAGGCCGAGGCCATCACCCGGCAGGCCGCCAGCGACAGCGCGGCCGCCGCCAGGTAGCGCCATGCCAGCCCACCATAGCGGTTGCACGACAGGTGCACCATCGAACTGGTATACCAGAGGGCGTTGAAGGGTACGGAGGCCAGCAGGCAGAGCAGCAGACTGCCGTCGACGTCCAGGATGCCATCGGTCCACCAGGCGTAAAGCGGACGTCCGGCGACGCCCAGCACCAGCGAGGCGACGAGGGCCGTCGCCAGCGAGGCGATGACCGACAGCCGGTGCAGGCGCGCGGCCCGTTCCGTTTCGCCACGCCCGAAGAGACGGCTCATCTCGGGCCAGACGGAGTGGTTGACGAGTTCGGTCGACTGGCTGGCGAGCCGCACCAACGTGCGCGTGGTGCCGAAGACGGCCACGGCGGCACTGCCCAGGGCGGCATGTACGGCCATGAGCTGCCCCTGCAGGATCAGGGCATGCCCCATCGGAAGCGACTGGTACTGCAGACCCTGCCGCAGCAGTCCGAAGACATCCCGGCGGCCGGCAGCCCGCCGGTCGAATCGCAGTCCGGGGAGCAGACCGCGCCCGGCCACGAATGTCAGCAGGATGCCGACGACGGTCGAGGCCAGGTTCGCAAGCCCGAGCCTGTCGAACCCCGCACCGACCCAGGCGACCCAACCGACCAGCAGCAATTCCACCCACAGCTGCAAGCCGTTCAGATAGGCTGCGGCATCAGACCGCCTGCCGGCACGCAGGCGCAGCGACAACACCTCGGTGAACAACGACAGCAGCACCGACAGGCAGAGGTAGCAAAGGCCGGTCCGGACCTCCCAGGCCCTGTCGGAACCGATGCCCACCCAATGCTCCACCGGCATCAGCAGCGTACCCGCCAACACAGGCGTCAGGAGGACGGCCGTGGCGAGCAGGGCCGCCTTCCAAGCGGCGGCGTAGCATGTCGACGCCCGCTTGAGGTCGCCGGATGCCACCGACATGAGCATCCCGTTGCCCGCCACCGTACCGAAGCCGAGGTTGGAAAGGGCCAGCCATGCCGGCACCGTCGAGAGCAGGAGCCATCGGCCATAGTCGTCTCCGCCGAGGGCTCGCAACAGGATGGGCACCTGGAGCAGCCGAACGCCGATGTTCGAGAAAAGACGGGTGAACAACTGAGAGGTCAGGTTGCGCAGCAGGCCCTGCCGTACACTCCATTCAAGCCCTGCCATGCCCCTTCATCGCTTCGATGACGAAACCCTCGCCTTCCAGGATGCGACCGGCCCGCTCCACCTGTGGCGTCTCCGGTATACGGCTCTCCAAGTAGCCCATGCCCCGGATATCGGAGAAGCCGGCCAACGCCAGCCGCAGCGAGAGGCTCGGGAGGTCGTACATGAACTTATGGCTGTGCATATCGCCGAACACGGCCTGCAGTCGATGCCAGAGGCCCCGAGGGTGCCGCTCCGGACAGAAGAGCAGCCGCCGGTTGAGCCGGACGGCAGCCTCGGGATCTGCATCGGCCAGGTACTCCTCCACCATCGACCTCAGGTCGGGAAGCACCAGCCGCAGGTAGCCGCCCGGTCGCAACACCCGGAGGCATTCGCCGAGCAGTCGCGCGGCGTCCTCGGCATGGAGATGCTCCAGCACATGCGAGGCGTAGATGGCGTCGACGCTCGAAGTGGCGAAGGGCAGCGGACGCCGCAGGTCGAGGTAGCGCACATGGACGGGCCAGGACATGAGCCGCATCCGACGCCGCAGGCGGTGCATGACACCGGCGGGCAACCAGCGCTGCCACAGGAGGTTCAGGCTCCCGTCGACATCGGTCCAGTCGGTGGCCTGCACCTCAGGCCCGCATCCCAGATGCAGCAGCAGCCTTCCATCCATCCCTGCAGGTACTACGTCGTTCGCGAGGAGCCATCAGGCCGGTACGGCGGAACGCGCCCGCTTCGGCCTGCTAAGCCAGGAGGCGGGCTTCTCGTCGCGCCGGTAGTAGCCGTAACCGTACAGGTGGCTTTGGGAATGCCCCAGGAAGGTCCGCCGCACGGCGTTCATGACGATGTAGGGCCTCGGGAGCTTGCCCAGGGCAGCCGTCTCCTCGATGATCTCGAGGTGTGCCAGGCTGGTGACATCCTTCCGGACGACGTACAGGGTGCAGTCGACCAGCCGCCCCAGCAGCAGGGCGTCGCTCACCAGCCCGACCGGGGCGGTGTCGACGATGACATGGTCGTAGACCTTACGGGCCTCCGAGAAGAGTTCGGCGATGCGCGAACCCATGAGCAACTCGCCGGGGTTCGGCGGGATGGGGCCGCAGGTGATGACGTCGAGTCCCTGCTCGAGGCCGGAAGGCCTGACGACCTCCCGCCAGTCCATCGTGTCCGAGACGAGGTACTGGGTGATGCCGGCCGCGTCGGCATGACTGCGGCCCAGGGTCTTGGCGATGCGTGGATTGCGGAGGTCGAGCTCCACCAGGAGCACCTTCCGGCCCGTCAGGGCCAGGGTGATGCCGAGGTTGAGGCTGACGAAACTCTTGCCCTCGCCAGAGACCGATGAGGTGACGAGGATGTTCTTGGCAGGATTGCCGGAGCCGATGAATTGCAGGTTCGCCCGGATGAGGCGGAACATCTCCGAGATGACGGTGCGGCTGTTGCCGCTCACGGCGACGGGGTGGCTGTCGCTGGAATGGTTGATCAGTCCGAGCAGCGGGACACGGGTGTGCCTCCGGATGTCGTCGACGCTGCGAACCTTGGTGTTCAGCGCCTGCAGCATGCCGATCACGAGGATCGGAAGGAGGAAGCCCCCTCCGAGGCCCAGTGCCCAGACGTTGCGCGTCACCGGGTATACCTGCCCCATCCCCCGGGCGGGCTCCACGACCTTGTTGTTGGAGACGGCCACCGTCCGGGAGAGTTCCGACTCCTCCTTCTTCTGCAGCAGGTAGAGGTAGAGGTTCTGCTTGATGGTCTGCTGACGTTGGACGTCTATCAGCTGGCGCTCCTGCGCCGGGAGTCCGGATATGCGCGTCTGCAGCCGCTGCCGCGTCCCTTCGAGCCGGGTACGTGTCACCCGGAGGTCGCTTTCCAGCCCGTCGATGTTCTGCAGGATGCCTGTCCGCAGGTTGGCGAGCTGACGCTCCATCGCCTTGAGCTGGGGATTGGATTGACCGAGCATCGAGGCCGCCTTCTCCCTGTCGAGCAGGAGGGTGTTGAAGCTCTCCAGCATGCCGGTGAGGGTGAGGTTGTTGATGCCGAGGTTGGAGGGGATGAAGTCGAACCGCTCGGTGTCGCGCGAGAGGAAGGACCGGATGTTGCGGATGATGTCGAGCTGGATCTCGGTCTCCGACAGCTGCTTCTCGTAGGCCTGCGCCTCCTCGCGCAGCAAGGGCATCTCGGCGGCCGGCTCCACGACGCGGCCGCGGGTCTTGAGCCCTTCGACGGCCGACTCGATGTCGGAAAGTTCCGAGGTGAGGATGCGTAGACGGGCGTCGATGAAGGCGATGGTGTTGACGTAGATCCGGTTCCGGTCGGTCAGCTGCGTCTGGTCGTAAACACGCGCGAGCTCGTCGAGGATGTCCCTGGCGCGCTGCATCACGGGGTCCTGCAGGCTCAGCTCGAGGACGGTCGACCGCTTGCCGATGTACTTGACCGTCATGCGCGCCGTGATGGCAGCGGCAGCGGCATCCGTGTCGAGTATCGTGGCCCTGTACGTCTCCCCGGCACCGGCTGACTTCGCATCGGGCTTGCGCGCCAGCAGCAACACGCCCCTCGGGGTGACCAGCAGCGAGCCGAAACGGCCTTCCTGACGTTTGCCGTCGAGGGTGGCGATGTAACGCCTGTCGTCCAAGGGTTCAACCTGCCAGCTGACCCGCGCGTCGCGTATGCTGTCGCGGGGCGACCAGGAGACGACCCGGAAGGGACAGTCGCGGTACAGGTCCTTCTCGCGCAAACCCTCACGCCGATGGTAGACGGTGCGCAGATCCAGATCGTCGACGACCCTTTTCATGAGGTGCACCGACTGCAGCACCTCCATCTCGTTCTCCATGTTGCCGCTCCGGCTGATCAGTCCGAGGTCTTCGAAGACGTTCGCCTCCGTGATCTGCCCGGAGCTGGTCTCGTCGCGGATGAGGATCTTCGTCGTCGCACTGTACATCGGCACGGTGCGTTTCAGGTAGAGGAAGGCCAGCAGCCCGCTCAGCAGGCACGAGAGCAGGATGACCGGCCAGAACTGCGCGAAGTTCCAGAAGACACTCCGGAAACGGATCGGCTTCTCATCGGGCTCGGCAAGCGCCTTGCGGCCGGAGACGGGATAGGAGAGGTTCTGCGGGTTCACGGATATGGGTTGGCGGGGATCCCCCCGGGTTCAGAGCGTCGACAGCAGGGTGGCCAGGGTGGCGAGGCCCAGCACGATGCCGAGGTATCGGCTGACGGGGTCGGGGGCCGAAAGCACCTTGGACCGGTGCGGCTCCACGTAGAGCACATCGTTGGGCCGGAGGTAGTAGTACGGACTTTCGAAGACAGACTTGGACTTGAGGTCTATCCGGCCGTATTCCCGCCGGCCGCCCTCCTCACGGACGACGAGGATGTTGTCGCGACGGCTGTACAAGGTGGCATCGCGGGCCATGCCGAGCGCCTCGAGGACGTTGATGCGCTGGGTGGGGACCGTATAGGTGCCGGGGCTGTTGACCTCCCCGAGGATGGTGATGCGGAAGGAGAGGTACCGGACCTGTACGCTGTGGTCGCGGAGGTAGCCGGTGGCCGTCACGCGGGCGTGCACGGTGTCGCGGAGCTGCTCCAGGGTGAGGCCCGCCGCCCGCAACCGGCCGATGACCGGCATCTCGATGTGGCCGCGGGAGTCCACACGGTACCCAAGGGGGTCGGCCAGGGTCGCCGGCTGCCCGCCCTGGGCGGACAGCTGCACCTGCGACTGGTTGCTGATCACATTGAACCGAAGGGCCTCCTCCTGATTGTAGCTGTTGATGGTCACCGCCACCAGGTCGTCCGGCCGGAGCGTCAACTCGGGCAGGGATGGCAAGGCGACGCGGCCGGAACGGCCGAGGTCAACCCCGTCCTGGAAATTCACCATCTCCCGGTAGGAAAGACAGCCCGTCTGCGTCAGCAGCAGGAAACCGGTCACCCACATAGCCGTCAATCGCATGGTCTTGGTTTTTCGATGCCTGTCGCCCCTTGCCCGGCTACGACCGTCAATGGCTACGCCACCTCAGTCACATCAACTGCGCAGGAGGATATCGGAGCGCCCGGGCCCCTCGTTGGACCGAACGCCGAAAGGTCTTCGACACCCCGCCGACGGGAAAGGGCGTGCACAGGAATGCCTATAAAACTGAAAACCGGCGAAAAACTTGCATGCATCCTGAAAAATGGAAGTTTTCAAATGCAATTCGTCGAAAAAACAAATTCAGCGACGATTTCGCCTTCATTTTAGATGATATCTAAAGAAGTTTCGACGAACGGCACCGTCATTTTACATTTTCCAATAATCCGTGAAGATTTCGATAGGCCTGATCCTTCAAAGATACAGCCCTGCACATCCGGGGAGATGATGGAAAAACGGGGAGACACCGGGATTTTTCGCGGCTGAATGGCCATTTCACCCCATCATCCGAGGGGTGAGGGGAAGGGTCCGGAGGTGGGCAGGCAACCGGGTGGGGAGGTTTGGATCAGAGTTTGACGACCTCGCCGGTCCTGACGCTCTCGTCGCAAGCGAAGGCGATGCGAAGGCTGTCGACGGCATCATTGACGTGGTCGGTGAGGTCGAGGTCCTCCCGGACGGCCTTGAGGAAGAAGGCCTGTTCGCGGTCGCACAGTCCCTGGTGGTCGGGTTCGTCGGTGAGGTCGATCCATTCGTCCGGGCGGGTGAACTCGTTGTGCGCGTCGATGTCGGCATGGTGTAGCCGGAGGGATTCGGTCTTGGTGTGGGCGTCGATGTTGTCGGAATGGCCTTGGGAGGCGGCTTCGCGTGCCACGATGGACACACATCCGCGGGGGCCCACCACGTCCTTGACGAAGAAGGCCGTCTCGCTCATCATCGGGCCCCAGCCGGCTTCGTACCAGCCGACGGAGCCGTCCTCGAAGCGGATCTGCAGTTGGCCGTAGTTGTAGTTCCATTCCGGGATGTCCGGCGTCAGCCGGGCCCCGACGGCGTGTACACTGACGGGCTTGGAGCGCACCATCTGGCACATGACGTCAATGTAATGGACGGCACAGTCGACGATCGGGCTGAGGCTGGCCATGAGGTTGCGGTGCACGTCCCACATGTACCCATGGCTCTGCTGGTTGAGGTTCATCCGCATGACCAGGGGCTTCCCGAGGCCCTGCGCCTCCTGGATGAAGCGTATCCAGGACGGATGGTGGCGGAGGATGTAGCCGATGACGAGTTTCCGGCCGGACCGGGCGGCGGCCTCCGCCACGCGACGTGCACCGGCCACGGAGTCGGCGATGGGCTTTTCCATGAACACATGGCAGCCCCGCTCGAAGGCCATCAGGGCGAAGGGTTCATGCGTGTCGGGGTAGGTGGAGATGCAGACGGCGTCGGGCTTCGTTTGTGAGAGGGCTTCGGCATAGTCGTCGAACAGCGGATGACCGCCGCCGAGCCGTTCGTCGAGACGGGCCTTGCTGTCGCCGCGGGAGACGATGCCGCAGATGCGGACATCATCCATCTTCGAATAGGCGATGGCGTGGGAGGCACCCATGTTGCCGCAACCCACCACCAGCACCCGCAGGGGGGATGTGGGATGCATCACTCGGGTTTGGCGGTCTGCAGGGCCTTGACCTGGTCGTTGAAATAGGCAACGATCTGACGGACGTCGGGGACGTTGTTGTACCAGTTGTCCTCATGTTCGATCGAGAAGTTGCCGCGGAAGCCCTGGCGCTTGAGTTCGGCGAGGGCGGCGGGGATGTCGACGACCCCCGTCCCGGGGATCATGTCGGCCGCGTCGGTCTTGTCGAACTCCTTGACATCCTTGAGGTGCAGGCCTACCACCTTCCCTTCGAGTTTGCGGATGCATTCGTCGGCCTTGAGGCCGTTGCGGGCCCAGTGGCCGATGTCGGCGCAGGCTCCGATGTTGGGACGTCCCTGCGCAGCGGCCAGCACCGAGTCGGGATGCCAGTACACGCTGGGCTTGGGATGGTCGTGGATGGCGATGCCGATGCCATAGGCCCCCGAGAGGCTGTCGACAAGGTCCCAGTGTTCCTTGAGCGGTTCGGTGGTGATGTAGCGGATGCCCATGTCCCTGGCAAATTCGAAGTTGGCGACCCACTCCGCAGCCGTCTGTGGGACCACGACCCCGTAGGCCAAGACCGAGACGCCCTTGGAGGCCAGGAAATCCTTGACCTTGGCACGGGTGTCGGCCGACATGCCGGCCCCGAAGGCGCTGTCGGCATAGCCGACGAGTTTCTGGCCGGGGAAGGCCTCGACCGTCTTCAGTCCGGCGCTGTCGGCCTTGAGGATGGCGGTGGTGAAGTCGAACTTGTGGAAGGTCCACAATTGTACGCTGAGGGTCCAATCCTTCGTGACATCGGTGGTGTCGGCACCGGCCTGGGCGTCACCATTGGTGCCCTGGCACGCATGCAGGGCGAAGGCAGTGAAGAGGATCGAGAGTGTCGCGCGAAGTCTTCCCATATGGCTTGTCGATTGTATAACGTAAATGTAGGCAATTCCGGCGTACCCTGGCTGCAGCCGTTGTTCACGTGCTTGGCAAGATCCTCCAGCCGGTGAACGGAAGGGCAGCCTGAGGTACAGGAGGGCCGGAGACGGACGATGCAGGCGGGGGTCGTCGGAGGGCATTGCCTTCCGCTGACGTTGTCAGGCGTTGCGGTTGATGCAGTTGAGGTCCTGGAAGGCCACTTCGAGACGGGCGATGAAGGACTCTTCGCCTTTGCGCAGCCAGACCCTGGGGTCGTAATACTTCTTGTTGGGTTTGTCGTCTCCCTCGGGGTTGCCGAGCTGGCCCTGGAGGTAGGCCTGGTTCTTGACGTAGAACTTGTGGACACCTTCCCAGAATGCCCATTGGAGGTCTGTGTCGATGTTCATCTTGATGGCGCCGTATCCGATGGCCTCGCGGATCTGTTCCTGCGGGGAGCCGCTGCCGCCGTGGAAGACGAAGAAGACGGGGTTGGGGCCCGTGGAGAACTGGCGTTGGATGTATTGCTGGCTGTTGCGGAGGATCTCTGGGCGCAGCTGCACGTTGCCGGGCTTGTAGACGCCATGGACGTTGCCGAAGGCGGCGGCGACGGTGAAGAGGTCGCCCACCTTGCGCAGTTCGTCGTAGGCGTGGGCGACGTGCTGGGGCTGCGTGTAGAGCCGTTCGTTGTCGACATCGCTGTTGTCGACGCCGTCCTCTTCGCCTCCGGTGACGCCGAGTTCGATCTCGATGCCCATCCCGAGGGGGGCCATGCGCCGGAAGAAGGCCACGGAGGTGGCGATGTTCTCCTCCAGCGGCTCTTCGGAGAGGTCGAGCATGTGTGAGCTGAAGAGGGGATGGCCCTTCTCGCGGTGGTGGTCGATGCCGGCGTCGATCATCCCGCTGACCCAGGGCAGCCATTTGTGTGCGGCGTGGTCGGTGTGCAGGATGACGGGTACGCCATAGTGCCTGGCTACGTTGTGGATATGGAGGGCGCCGGAGACGGCGCCTGCGATGTTGCCCTGCAGGGCGTCGTTGGGCATGCCCTTCCCTGCGACGAACTGTGCGCCTCCGTTGGAGAACTGGATGATGACGGGGGAGTTGACCTTGGCGGCCGTCTCCAGGGTGGCGTTGATGGTGTTGGTGCCGATGGTGTTGACGGCGGGGAGCGCGAAGCCGTTGTCCTTGGCATCCTGGTAGATGGCGCGCAGCTCGTCGCCGAAGAGTACGCCTGCCCTGTATTTGCCCATGGGATATCGTTTTTTCGTACGCCGCAAATGTAGGGCGTTTCAGCCGATGGGCCAACGACCTCGGCAGGGGTGTCAGCGGATGTCGCGCACGCAGCGGAAGCCGATGTGGTTGGTGGCGGAGGACACCTCGCCCTTGCCCCTGGTACCGACCATGTAGCGGGTGCAGTACTGGTCGGTGCACAGGTATGACCCGCCGCGCTGTATGCGTTTGGGGACGCCGGGCTCCAGGGGGTCGTGTGCGGATGCCGGCCCTCGGGGGTCGACGGCGACACCACCGGCGGCGGCCAGGGTGGCGTAGTAGTCGTGCCGGTACCAGTCGGCACACCATTCCCAGACATTGCCCGCGATGTCATATAGGCCATAGGCGTTGGGCGGGTAGCGTTTGACGGGGGCGATGCCCTTGTGACCGTCCAGTGCGGCATCCCGGTCGGGGAAGCTGCCCTGGAAGGTGTTGGCCATCCAGCGACCCTCCGGTCGCATGGGGTTTCCCCAGGCATAGAGGTTGCCGGCCTGTCCGCCGCGGGCGGCGAACTCCCATTCGGCCTCGGTGGGCAGGCGTTTCCCCGCCCATCGGGCATAGGCTTCCGCATCGGCCCAGGCGACATGCACCACGGGATGGTCCTCCCGACCGCGGATGTTGCTGCCGGGCCCCTCCGGGTGGCGCCAGTCGGCCCCGCGCACATAGGCCCACCACTGGAGGTGGTCGTCGAGCCTTACGGGACCGGGGGGCGGGGTGAACAGGACGGAGCCCGCCACCAGGTTCTCGGGCGGCGCCTCAGGGAACTCCTCCTGCGTGGGGGTGCGCTCGGCGATCGTGACATGGCCGGTGGCCCGCACAAAGGCCTCGAACTGGGCATTGGTCACCTCCGTCTCGTCCATGAAGAACGGACGCACACGGACACGGTGGACGGGGCGGGCGTCGTTCATGTCCTCGCGGCCCCCGCCCTCCAGGCCGACAGGGTCCACCGAGCCCATGCTGAACTCTCCCCCCGGCACCAGCACCATGCCCTGGGGAGCCTGCAGCCCCGCAGGCACGGCAGCTTCCATGGTGGGACCGAATTCGCGTCCGCCCCCCTCCATGTAGCGGAGGCTGTCGGTGACGGTGAGCCCGTTGCTGCAGGTGACCGCGGCAGCGACCCGCCGATCCCCGACAGCATCACCCGCGGGCGGGCTGCAGGCGGCGACAGCGACGCAAAGGGATATGCTGCGGAGGGTTCCGAAGGGAAGGGGCATGTCCGAAAGTACGACATGCCGCCCATCCTGCGGCCTGCTGTCCGAGGGCTGTAGCGTCCGCTCCGGGCGGCGTTCGGTTGCTTTGTCCTATTTTAGTCCAAACCCTGCCGCATGGAACCCATCCGCACCGCACTCGTGAGTTTCGGCATATCATCCCGCACTTTCCACGCGCCATTCCTGACCACCCTGCCGGGCTTCCGCCTCGAAGCCGTCGTGGAACGCCATGGCGACGAGGCCGCCGCTCGCTACCCGGGCATACGCACCCATCGCAACCTCGACGCGCTGCTGGCCGACGACGCCATCGAGCTCGTCGTCGTCACCGCCCCCAACGACACCCACCACCCCTACGCGAAGGCATGCCTGCAGGCCGGCAAGCATGTGGTGGTGGAGAAACCCTTCACCATCCGGTCCGCCGAGGCACTCGAACTCTGCGAGCTGTCGGATCGCACCGGGCGGGTCTGCTCCGTCTACCACAACCGACGCTACGTGGCCGACTTCCTCACCCTGCGCGACATCCTCGACAAGGGCCTGCTCGGCGATCTCCACACCTTCACCGCACATTACGACCGCTACCGCCCCGACCCGCGCACCTACGGCTTCTGGCGTGAGTTTCCCGAGCCGGGTGCGGGTGTGCTCTACGACCTCGGCTCGCACCTGGTGGACCAGTCGCTCGTCCTCTTCGGCCCGCCCCGCGCCATCCTGGCCGATATCCGGCGACAGAAGACCTATTCGCAGGTGGACGACTACTTCGACCTGCAACTCGACTACGGCTTCCTCAAGGTCACCCTCCATTCGTCCATGCTCGTCCGGGAGATGGGCCCGCGCTACCAGCTGCACGGCACCAGGGGCTCCTTCCTCAAGTACGGCGAAGACCCCCAGGAGGACCGGCTCAAGGCCGGCGAGTTGCCCGTGGGCGACGACTGGTGCCATGAGGATGCCGCCTCGCACGGGCTGCTGCATACAGAGATGCAAGGCGAGGTCGTACGACGGACATGGCCTTCGCTCAAGGGGGATTTCGGAATGTACTACCGGAACCTGTACCGAAGCATACGGGAAGGGGCCCCGCTCCACGAGCGGCCGCAGCATGGCCACAACGTCGTGCGGATGATCGAACTCGCCTTCGAGAGCAGCGAACGCCGGGCATGGGTCGACGTGTCGGGGCTGCTCCCCACGGGCAACGGATCCAGCCGGTAACGACAGCCATCAGACGCGCCGCTGCAGCCGGCTTGCGGCCGCCACGTCGAGGTAGACGGTGCAGTCGGGGTGGTGCTGCAGGAAACTCCCCGGCACATCGGGACCGACGGGCCCTTCGAGGGCCTGGCGGATGATGTCGGCCTTGCCCTCTCCGGAGGCCAGGATGACGAGCGTGCGCGACGACAGCAGTGTCGAGAGCCCGAGGGTGATGCCGCGGCGTACCGCCCTAGGCCCGCCGAAGTAGGCCTGTGCCGCATCGATGGTGGATGCCTCGAGGTCGACGGGGCGAGTGGGCGAATCCCTGAGGGAGCCCGGCTCGTTCAACCCCAGGTGGCCATTGGTGCCGATGCCGAGGACGCAGATGTCGATGCCCTTGTGGGCGGCGACGAAGGCGTCGGCCCTGCTGACTTCGGCGTCGATGTCGGGGTTCATGCCGTCGAAGAACGAGATGCGCTCCTCGGGCACGCCGAGGTGACCGAAGAGGTGGTGGTCGAGGAACTGCCTGCAGCTGCCCGGCTCATGCTGCGCGACACCGACCCATTCGTCGAGGCCGACGAAATACCAGTCGGGCAGCGGCCGGGTACGCCCGTATTGCGTGCGGAGGCGCCGCAGGAAGGCCACGGGCGACTTGCCGGAGGGCAGGCATAGGAGGGGCTTGGCGGTCCGTTCCAACCAGCCGATGACATCCTCGGCAGCGGCATGGGACATGCCTTCGAAGTCGGATGCGATGACGATCCTCATATGACCCGTCAGATGCAGTTGTTGATGATGTTCTCCAGCCATTCCTGCCGGCCGCTGCGCTGGGCGGGCTCGCCGGCCTCCATGGCGTGGGCGCGCAGGTCTTCCAGCGTCAGGCGGCCTTCTTCGAAGTCACGCCCGCGGCCGGCGTCGAAGGAGGCGTAGCGGTCTTTCCGGAACTGGCGGTAGGGGGTTTCCCGGAGGACCTTGTCGGCCACCAGCAGGGCGCGTGCGAATGCGTCCATCCCGCCGATGTGGGCATGGAAGAGGTCTTCGGGGTCGGTGGAGTTGCGGCGCGTCTTCGCGTCGAAGTTGATGCCGCCGCCGGCGAAGCCGCCCGCCACCAGGATGACGAGCATGGCCTCGGCCAGGTCGTTGAGGTTCGTGGGGAACTGGTCGGTGTCCCATCCGTTCTGGGCGTCGCCTCGGTTGGCGTCGATGCTGCCGAGCATGCCTGCGTCGGCGGCCACCTGCAGCTCGTGCTGGAAGGTGTGGCCGGCCAGCGTGGCGTGGTTGACTTCGACGTTGAGCTTGAAGTCGGCGTCGAGGCCGTGATGACGGAGGAAGCCGATGACCGTCGCGGCGTCGTAGTCGTACTGGTGCTTGGTGGGCTCGCAGGGCTTGGGTTCTATGAAGAACACGCCCTTGAAACCATTGCGACGGGCATAGTCCCTGGCCATGTGCAGGAAGCGTGCGAGGTGTTCCTGCTCGCGCTTCATGTCGGTGTTGAGCAGTGTCATGTAGCCTTCGCGTCCGCCCCAGAAGACATAGTTCTCGCCGTTGAGGGCGATGGTGGCGTCGAGTGCGTTCTTGACCTGGGTGCCGGCCCAGGCGACGGCCTGGAAGTCGGGGTTGGTGGATGCGCCGTTCATGTAGCGCGGGTTGCTGAAGACGTTGGCGGTGCCCCACAGGAGTTTGACGCCGCTGGCGGACTGCTTCTCGGCGGCATAGGCCACGGCGGCCTGCATGCGGCGCTCGTATTCGGCGATGGAGGGGCCCTCGTCGACGAGGTCGACATCATGGAAGCAATAGTAGGGGATGCCGAGCTTCGTGATGAATTCGAAGGCGGCGTCCATCTTGTCGCGGGCCCGCAGGACGGCGTCAGGCGCGGCATCCCAGGGGAACTGGCGCGTGCCGGGACCGAAGGGGTCGCCGCCGGTGTTGCAGAAACTGTGCCAGTAGGCCACGGCGAAGCGGAGGAGTTCCTTCATGGGTTTTCCCGCGACGATGCGGCCCTCGTCGTACCAGCGGAAGGCCAGGGGGTTGTCGGTGCCCGGCCCTTCGTAGCGTATCCTGCCGATGCCCGGGAAATATTCTCTGTTGCCGATGGTCACTGACATGTCTCTGGCGGTTTTGGGTTGGGGGTTTGACTGTGCAGGGTGAAGATAAACATATCGGCCGAATCGGATGCCGGGCTGCGGGTCGATGCCCGTTCAGCGGCGGGCGAGCTGCCGTTCCAACCCCACGCTCCATGTCGCATAGGCGTCGGCGTAAGCCTGCCGGTGGGCCGTCGAGGGCTCCACGACACGGACCCTGTCGAGCCCGGCGTGGCTCTCGGAGGCGTCGCGGTAGGCGCCGCATCCGATACCGGCGCCCCTGGCGGCCCCCTGTGCTCCGTCGGTATCGTAGAGTTCGAGCCGGCAGCCCGTGAGGCCGGCGAAGGTCTCGGCGAAGACGGGGCTGAGGAACATGTTGGCATGGCCGGCGCGGACGGTATGGAGCTCCATCCCCATGTCGCGCATGACGTCCATCCCGCGGTGCAGGGCGAACACGATGCCCTCCTGCGCCGCCCGGGCGAGGTGTGCGGCGCCGTGTCGGTTGAACCGGAGGCCTTCCATGGCCGAGCCCATGTCGAGGTTGCCGAGCACGCGCTCGGCCCCGTTGCCGAAGGGGTAGAGCCGGAGGCCGTCGGCCCCGATGGGCACGGATGCGGCCATGGCGTTCATCTCGGGGTATCCGGACGCCGGGAACAGATTGCGCCGCAGCCAGCTGTTGAGGATGCCGGTGCCGTTGATGCAGAGCAGGACGCCGTAGCGGGGAGCCGCCCCAGCATGGTTGACATGCACGAAGGCGTTCACCCGGGAGGCGGGGTCGTAGAGCGGCCTGTCAGTGACCCCGTAGACGACGCCCGAGGTGCCGGCGGTGGCGGCCACTTCGCCGGGCGAGAGGACGTTGAGGGAGAAGGCGTTGTTGGGCTGGTCGCCGGCCCGGTAGGTGACGGGGGTCCCGGCCATGAGTCCCAGTTCCCGGGCGGCATCGGCTCCCAGCCGTCCCTGCTCGCCGAACTGCGGCACCAGGTCGGGCAGCAGTTGCGGGTCGATGTCGTAATGAGCGAGCAGGTCGTTGGCCCTGCCGGCCGACAGATAGTCCCAAAGAATGCCTTCCGAGAGGCCTGAGACGGTCGTGGCCATCACCCCGGTGAGCCGGTAGGCGATGTAGTCGCCCGGCAGCATGGCCTTGTGGATGCGGGCATAGGTCTCGGGCTCGTTGTCCCTCACCCACCTGAGCTTCGATGCCGTGAAATTGCCCGGCGAGTTGAGGTAATGCGACAGACAGTACGAATGCCCCAGCGCGTCGAAGGCGGCCTGACCTGCCTGGACGGCGCGGCTGTCGCACCAGATGATGGCGTTGCGCAGGGGTCTGCCGTCGCCGTCGACGACGACAAGCCCGTGCATCTGGTAGGAGATGCCGATGGCCGCCACCTCGTCAGCGGCGAAGGGAGCGAGGGTCCGGAGACGCGAGAGGGAATGGGCGAGCTCGCGCCACCACGTGTCCGGATGCTGTTCCGCGAAGCCGGGCTGCGGCGATTCGATGGCCATCTCGCTGTCGGGCGAGAAGGCGGCGGCAACGGGCCTGCCGCTCCCGATGTCCAGAAGGGTGGCCTTGACGGAAGAGGAGCCGATATCGAATCCGAGGAGATATATCATGCGTGAATGGTTTCGATCCCGCTAAAGGTATCCCACCGACGCAAAAGGAAGAAATCCGCAACACCCCCATCCATGCGCCATTCACGGCCCGACAAGGGCTTTGCCCGACCAGCAGGCGACGTTTCACCGCGGGTACATCCCGGCGCGCGGGTGCTTTTCTCCGCGGCCGCCATGGGGTGGCGCATGTGAACCCTTGCCACCCGTCATCCCTGAACGCGTCCTGCGTTTTGCCGGGGGTGTGAAAGGGGCGCCAGGGCTTGTCAGACGCCCAGCAGGCTGCAGCCGCGGATGTCGCTGTTGTCGATCCGGCCTACGACCTCGAAGGTGCCGTCGGGATGCAGCCGACCGAGGTCGTCGGTGGCGATGAAGGCGCAGGAGTAACGGTTGGCGAGGTCGATCACGTTGATGGGACCGGTGACCACGCGGCCCGGGACGGGTCCGGTGACGGACAGCGGGTCGTCCTCGGCACGCACGAGCACCCGCATCCAGGGGGGGGCGCGAAAGCGTCCGTCACGGCGTGCATAGGCCTGCGAGAGCAGCTCCGTCATGCCATACTCGGAATGGACCTGCCCGAGGCCCAGGCGTCCCCGGAGGATCTCGTGGACCTCCTCGCGGGTGACCTCGCGGCGTCGGCCCTTCATGCCGCCCGTCTCCATCACGACGGTATGGCGAAGCTGCATGGCATGGGTCTCGGCAAAGTCGAGAAGCGCGTAGGTCACCCCCAGCAAGAGGGTCTGCTGTCCCTGCCCTTCCATCTGCTGGAGCCGCAGATGCAGGCGCTCGTGGTCGTGGAGGAAGAAGCCGCCCGACGGGTGGCCGGACATCCGGAGGAGTTCCTCCGTCATGAACACCAGGGAGGAGCCCGATCGCTCCAGGTAGGAGGGCAGCAGGGCCAGGATGCACCAGGCGGCGGGATCGCCGTAGCCGAGGCGGAAGGCTTCGCTGAAGCTTTCCCGGTAGTCGGAAAGCAGCTTGATGAAGTGCCGGCTGCCCCCGCCGGCGGTGGTGCCGCTGCTACGGAACTCGGCCTCGGGGGTGAAGGCGCCCGTCACCACCCGTTCCGTCTTGAACAGGCCGATGGGCAGGAAGGGAATGTCCGTCAGACGCTCGACAGCGGCCGCCTCCCGTCCCAGCAGGCCGGCGAACCTGCCGTAGACGGGGTTGTCCCGGCACTGATGGCGGAACAGGTCCAGGGCGGCGGCCTCGAAGGCGGAACTGTTAAAACCGTCCGGCGGAGGCGGCACGCGGAGGAAGTCGGGCCGGTTATTCAATTCGAATGTTTATTTTTGGCAGACAACGGAATCCCATGAGGTCGACCGCCACGATGCTCCTCCTAGCCATGCTCTGCCAGTCGTGCGGCAAAGATAGCATCCAGAGCAGACCGCGGCTCACCGTGTCGGAGGTGAGCGGCACGACGGTCCCCGCCTTCGGAAACCTGCAGATCGTCCTGAGGCTGACGGACAAGGAGGGCGACTTCAGGGACGCCATCTACGTTCGCAAGCTCACCACCCGCTGCCCCTCCAGCAATTTCCTCGACTCGCAACTGTACCGGATACCGGCCGACGTGCCGCGTACCGCCAACTTCGACGGCGAGATCGTCCTCTCCTTCTCCTACCCCTTCGAACTGCAACCCCGCTGCACGCGCCCCGACACGGCGGTCTTCTCCTTCTGGGTAAGGGATGCGAAGGGGAACATCAGCGACACGGCCAAGACACCCCCGATCATCATCCTCAGACCCTGAAGGGCGGGGGGTGGGCTCCATCCGGACCCCGACGGACCCGCACCCTCAAGGCCCAGTGAAGGAGCCACACGGAACTTCCACAACAGCACCCAATGGCAAAGGACAAGGACAAGAAAAAGCTCATACCCAGATCCTCCTACGAATTCCTCCGACGTTACATCGACACCCCGTCCCCCGTCGGTTTCGAATGGAGGGGCCAGAAGCTATGGCTGGAACATATCCGGCCATATGTGGACACGACCTTCACGGACCCCTACGGAACGGCCACGGCCGTCATCAATCCCGACGCCCCGTTCCGGGTCGTGCTGGAAGCCCATGCCGACGAGATCAGCTGGTTCGTGAACTACATCACCGCCGAGGGACTCATCTACCTGAAGCGCAACGGCGGCGTCGACCACCAGGTGGCCCCGGCAAAGCGGGTGCTCATCCACGGCCGAAAGGGCGCCGTCAAGGCCGTCTTCGGATGGCCGGCGATACACACCCGCATGTCGAGCCCCGACAGCAAGGACCCCGTGCCCAAGGTCGACAACCTGTTCCTCGACTGCGGCGCGCGCAACCGCGACGAGGTCGAATCCCTCGGCATCCACGTGGGTGCCGTCGTCACCTACGAGGAGGGATACGACGAGCTGGCCTTCGACCACATCATCGGCCGGGCCCTGGACAACCGGGTCGGAGGCTTCATGATCGCCGAAGTGGCAAGGCTGCTCAAAGAGAACGGGAAGCGCCTGCCCTACGGCCTGTACATCGTCAACGCCGTGCAGGAGGAGATCGGGCTGCGAGGCGCCGAGATGATCGCCCGACGCATCCGCCCGAACGTGGCCATCATCACCGACGTCACCCACGACACGTCCACCCCGATGGTCAGCAAGACCGTCGAGGGCGACATCAGCTGCGGCAAGGGCCCCTCGCTGGCCTACGCCCCGGCCATCCACAACAAGCTCCTCGACCTCGTCCGCGAGACGGCCGAAAAGAAGAAGATCCCCGTCCAATGGCGGGCCCTGAGCCGGAGCACCGGCACGGACACCGACTCCTTCGCCTACGCCAACGACGGATGCCCCTCCGTACTCATCTCCATACCGCTCCGCTACATGCACACGACGGTGGAAATGCTCCACAGGAAGGACATCGAAAACACCGTCAAACTGATGTACGAGACCGTCCTCGCCCTCACGCCCGAGACCAGCCTGAGTTACTTCGACTGACCCGGCGAATTCCGATATCCCGTTAAACCCCGACCGGCACCGGATGGTCCAACCGGTCCGCGTCAACCCACAGACAACGTTAACGGAAGCGCACCAGCACCCACGGACATGGCCAAGCGACTCTTATTCCTATCTCTCCTGCTGGTCCTTCATCGTCTCGAGGCACAGGATTTCTCCAACAAGGGCAGGGAGTTCTGGATACCGTATCCCGAACACGCCAACGGCACCTCCACGGTGATGGGCATCTACTTCACCACCGACGTCACGGCCACGGTCACCCTGAAAGTGGGTGCCGTCACGCTGCCGTCGTTCATCGTGCCGGCCGACTCCGTCATCCGCAAGTTCATCGGGCCCAATGCGGGCGGCGATGCGCCGAACACCGGCGTCTACATGGGCGGTATCCAGGACGGCATCGGGGCCGGCAGGGCGATCCAGGTGACGTCGGACAGACCCATCGTCGTGTTCGCACACATCATCTTCGGCAACCGCTCCGGCGCGACCCTGGTCCTGCCCAAGACCGTCTGGGGCAGGGAATACGTCGTACCGAGCTTCGGCAACACGGGAAGCACCCCCAGCTACGGCGAGGTCAACATCATCGCCTCGCAACCGAACACCCAGGTGGAGATCACCCCGACGAGGACATCCCGCAACGGGGCCCGGGTGGCGGGCACGCCCTTCACCGTCACCATCCCCAACGTAGGCGACGTCTACCAGCTGCAGGCCCAGCTCAACCAGGACCTGTCAGGCACACGGATACGCTCGATCGCGACAGGGACTTCGGGATGCGTACCCATCGCCGTGTTCTCCGCCACCACCTGGTCGGGATTTCCCTGCGTGGGCGCCAGCGGTGGCGACAACCTCTACCAGCAGCTGTTCCCCGTCGCCTCCTGGGGGAAGGAATTCATCACGACGCCGCTGAAAAAGGTGGCGACCAGCACGACGGACAACAACGTGGACTACATACGGGTCTATGTACAGAATCCGGCCACCGTCGTGACCAAGACCGAGAACGGTACCACGGCGCAGCTGACCGGCCTGGTGGTCCCCGGAAACTACTATCAGGTCACGACAAGCAACCCCACACGCATACAGTCCGACATCCCGGTACAGACGGTCCAGTTCATCGGATCCCAGACCTGCGGATCGCCGCAGACCAGCTCTGACCCGGAGATGATCGTCCTCAGCCCGGTCGAGCAGACCATCAACAATATCAACGTCTTCTCCGCGCACCAGAACTTTGTACCGACGAGACAGAGCAACGTGACCACCCACTACCTCAACGTGGTGATGAAGACCGCCAACACCGGCAGTTTCCGCATCAACGGGGCCCTTCCCGCGTCTCCCTTCATCCCCATCACCGGCACGGACTTTTCCTTCCTGAAAGAGAACCTTACCGCCAGGGCCGCTTCCAACCCCATCTTCAAACTGAGGGCCGACTCGGGCTTCAACGCCATCGCCTACGGCTTCGGCAACTTCGAGAGTTACGGATACAACGCAGGGACATTCGTGAAGGATCTCTACCAGTACATCTCGGTGGAGACGCCCAACGCGACGGTGAAGATCCCCACGACCTGCCGCAACACGCCCTTCTTCTTCTCGATGACCTTCCCCTACAAGCCCACCCGGCTCCAGTGGGTCTTCGGGACCGCCCTCAACGCCGCCGGCATCGCCGACACCACCCTCGCCAACCCCGTCCCCTCCGACAGCACCGTCGTCAACGGCCGCAAGCTCTACGGCTACAGGCTCCCCCGACAGTACACCGTGCCCACCGTAGGCCTCTACCCCGTCCGACTCATCGCCAACAACCCCACCCCCGACGGCTGCAGTGGCGAACAGGAGATCAACTTCGACTTCGACGTCCTCCCCAACCCCGTCGCCGGACTCTCCGCACCCAACGTCTGCCAGGGCCTCCCCGTCAACTTCACCGACACCTCCAAGACCTCCGGCCGCAGCCTCATCAAGTACCTCACCTTCTTCGGCGACAACACCTCCGCCAACACCCTCAACCCCGCCAAGACCTACGCCGACTCCGGCAACTACACCGTCCGCTACGTCGTCACCACCGACGTCGGTTGCGTCTCCGACACCTTCTCCACCACCGTCCGCGTCAGGCCCACCCCCACCGCCGCCATCACCGGCACCGACTCCGTCTGCCTCAACAGCACCCCGCCACGCATCACCTTCCGCGGCGGACCCGCCATGCCCCCCTATTCCTTCACCTACACCCTCAACAACGGCGCCGCACAGACCGTCACCACCGCCGCCGCCGCCGACACCGTCTCCATACCCGTCCCCACCACCGCCACCGGCGTCTTCACCTACGCCCTCACCGCCGTCCGCGAAGGCAGCCCCAACGCCTGCGCCGCCAACACCCCAGCCACGGCCACGGCCACCGTCACCGTCCTGACAAAGCCCGCCGCCACCATCTCCAGCACCACCGCCGTCTGCCACAACAACCCCGCACAACCCCTCGTCACCTTCACCGGCACCGACGGACTGCCCCCCTACACCTTCACCTACACCCTCAACGGCGGAACGCCACAGACCATCACCACCCCGGCCTCCGCCACCTCCGTCACCCTCCCCGTACCCACCACCACCGTCGGCACCTTCGCCTACGCCCTCGTGGACGTCGCCGACGCCAACGGCGCCGAATGCCGCCAGACCGCCACCGGCACCGCCACCATCACCGTCAACCCGCTCCCCACCGCCTCCATCTCCGGTACCGACACCGCCTGCCTCAACACCACCCCGCCACGCATCACCTTCACCGGCG
>Ga0172373_10001612_pt1 | contig 36335 bp, 31 predicted proteins | sample Lak10m_2_FD_114546 | JGI IMG/M metagenome (GOLD analysis project Ga0172373, IMG submission 114546) | Freshwater microbial communities from Kabuno Bay, South-Kivu, Congo - kab_092012_10m | ecosystem: Environmental > Aquatic > Freshwater > Lake | place: Democratic Republic of the Congo...
GTATCATTGAGAGTAGTTATGCTCCCCAATTTTTCTTTACACAAGATCAGTTGACTTTTCTATCTAAAATAAAAGCTTCACTTTGGATTGACCAATACATTTTTCCTGAAGACGATTCCTAGAAACATCGTTCATATGAAAAGTCTCCAAACCTACGGGTTTGATACGGTGGGCCGCACTATTCAAAACCAACACAGCGACTACCTCAATGTCGGTACTGCGCTAACCCGTACCTACACCTACAGCCCCAAAGACGAGCTGAAGTCTGTCAACTTAAACGGAGCACAAAAATACGTGTACAATTACGATTTAAACAGCAATTTAACTCGCTTTGAAACCTTGCGTAACAAAGCCTTACCTCAAGACAATATGAGTATTGACCCTAATTTTGACCGAATCACGCAAAAACAAATGAAAGATGGGCGTAAAATCACGTTTCAATACGATGCTGAGGGTAATGTGACTCAAAAAACACGCTGGATGGCGAATGGACAAGAAGACGAAAAGAGTTTGGCTTTTAGTTACAACTACCAGGGGCAAGTGCATGCTTGAACTAAACAATAAAAAAAATTAAGTATAACGTTTAATTATTAATTGAATTTATTTATATTGCGTATTAGTATAATTTAATATCAATGTTTTAAAAGGAGGAGTTTAATGTCGGACTTAATGTCAACAGTGTCCCAAGGTTCATTTATTTGGATTTTTAGTGCTGTAGTGGTAATTTTATTGCCGCTTGTTTTCTTTACGGTTGAACAGCAATCTACGGTGATTTTACAAAGATTTGGTAAATTTTTGAGGGTGGCTAGGCCTGGTTTAAATGTAAAAATCCCTTTTGTAGATTGGATTGCGGGTAGAGTGAATTTAAGGGTTCAACAGCTGGATGTAAAGGTAGAAACAAAAACAGAGGATAACGTTTTTGTTCATGTTTTAGTTTCTGTTCAGTTTTATGTTCATCCTGAGAAGGTGTACGAGGCTTTTTATAAACTAACGGATCCCGCGAAGCAAATTACTTCATTTGTATTTGATGTGGTTCGTGCTAGAGTCCCTAAGATTATATTGGATGATGTTTTTGAGAAAAAGGATGAAATCGCTGATGCAGTTCGTATAGAGCTTGCCCAAGTGATGGATGATTTTGGTTATGGTATTGTTAAAACTTTGGTGACTGATATTGATCCAGATTCAAAAGTGAAAGCTTCTATGAATGAAATTAATGCGGCACAAAGGCTTCGTATGGCAGCTGCTGAAAAAGGAGAGGCTGAGCGTATTTTAAAGGTTAAATCAGCTGAGGCTGAAGCCCAAAGTAAAGCGCTTCAGGGTAAAGGAATCGCCGACCAACGCAGGGCTATAGTGGATGGCTTGAGAGACTCTGTTTCCGAATTTCAGCAAAGTGTTCCTGGTTCTACTCCTCAAGATGTAATGACTTTGGTATTGATGACTCAGTATTTTGACACTTTAAAAGAAATTGGAGCATCCTCTCAAACTAACACCGTTTTAATTCCTCATTCTCCTGGTAGTTTATCAGACCTTAGTGGGCAAATAAGAAATGCGATCATCTCTGCAGAGCAAGTGGCCGCTCAAACTCAAAAAAAGCCGACTGAATAACTATGCAGAGAGGGAAGTTATTTGAAAATTTTTTGTTGTATTTAGCGCTTGTTTTGCACCTGTTTTTATTCGGTAGTTCTTACAGTGATACTTCAAAATTAAGTTCTTCTAACCGTGAACTTGTTGCTAGTTTTAATCGTCTTGAAAACAGTGGGCAAAGTTTAGTTTCGCCTAGTTCAGGCCAGTATCGTGTGTCTTCCGCTGCTACCCCTAATTTGAATTTTATGCTTGGATTTCGAGAGGATGAGTCGAAGACTAAGCTTTCAACTTATTGGGTGGCAGAGTTGAAAAAGAATTTTTCCAATTACTCTACGGGTTCGTTACTTTATGGGAGTGCTAGTGGGTACAAAAATTTAGTTGGACTTCGTTATCTGACTCAAGTTTTTTATTATCCATCTGAAAATATTGGTTTGAAGGCAAATATGTCATTTTCATATTACGATTTTGAAAATACAGGTGCTTTTGCGAGTGTAGGTAATTTGCTTTATGGAAAGCAAATAAATTCATTTTTACTTTTCTCTGGTGTTCAATTCCCCATTACACATTGGATGACAAGGTCTGGTTATAGGCTTCAAGGGGATATGTTGGGTACTTATGCATATTTGGGGGCAGAGTATTTGGTAACTTCTTATTTAGGGCTGTATACCGATTACTATAAAAATAAATTTTCGGTTGGAATTAGTGTATGCAACATGCCCATTGTTCTTGCTTTTGGCTCAAATTTAGAACTTAGAATCGGGCATCCATTTTTGATTCTTTAAAAGGTATTTCAAAAGCTACGCTAGGGTTTGGTTTGAACGCACAACACACATCGTAGACAGACTGCGTAAAAAATGGTAAAAAGAGTGCCTGTTTATTTTTTTTGAGAGGACAAAAAAATGGCTAGACAATGCGAATTATGTGGAAAAAAACCAGTAACTGGAAATAATGTGTCTCACTCAAACCGTCGTACACGTCGTCGTTGGTTGCCTAACTTACAAACCTTAACATTGGCGGTTGCAGGTGTGGCTAAAAAAACTAAAGTGTGTACTGGCTGTTTAAAAACATACGCTAAAAAGTTGGCGGCTTAAGCTGCTTTAAGTATGAACATTCAAAACATCGTATTTGATGTGGGTAATGTTCTTTTTCGTTACGAACCAGAAAAAGTAGTGAAATCTGTTTTGCCTGGTTCGGCTTTTCACTCTCTTTACTTAGATTCATTATTGAATTCTTCTGTCTGGCAAAAGTTAGACAGGGGCGACTACACTGTTGAAGAAGCTCTTCTTCAAGAACCCGCTTTTAGTTCGTTTAGTTCTAGTCAAAAAGAAGATTTGCGTTTACTTGTGAACTCGTTTGTTCATCATTTAGACTTAATTGAAGCTTCAAAAATGCTTTTTTTAAAAAGTTCTAAGCGCTATAACACGTATATTTTATCAAATTTTCAGGCCGATCCGTTTGATGTGTTGCTTGAGCATCACCCTTTTTTAAAACAAGCTAAAGGGATGGTCGTTTCTGCTAAAGAAAAATATAAAAAACCAGAACCAGAAATTTATTCTATTTTGTTAGACCGATACCGCCTAAATCCGGAACATACTGTTTTTATAGATGATTTAGAGGAAAACATTCATGCTGCTGAAGCGTTTGGGATTCGGGGGATTGTGTTTCAAAATTCTGAGCAAGTTGAGCACGCACTTGTGAAATTAGGACTTTCATTATGACTTTAGAACAAGAAATTAAAAAAAGACGAACCTTTGGAATTATTTCTCACCCAGATGCGGGTAAAACTACGCTGACCGAAAAGCTGTTGTTATTTGGGGGCGCCATTCAGGTAGCAGGGGCTGTAAAAGCTAAAAAAGCGACACGCCATGCCACCTCTGATTTTATGGAAATTGAACGGCAACGGGGTATTTCGGTGGCTACTTCGGTGATGGGATTTGAATACAATGGGTACAAAATTAATCTGCTGGATACCCCTGGTCACGAAGATTTTTGCGAAGATACCTACCGAACGCTGACCGCTGTGGATAGCGCATTGATGGTAATTGATGCTTCAAAAGGTGTTGAGGCGCAAACTCTAAAGCTGTTAGAAGTGTGTCGTATGCGGCAAACTCCTGTAATTACATTTATTAATAAAATGGATAGGGAAACCCGTGATCCTATTGAATTGTTGGATGAAATTGAAGATAAGCTTGCTATTAAAGTATGCCCTTTAAGTTGGCCTATTGGGATGGGAAAAGAATTTAAAGGTGTGTATAGTTTGTTTGAAAAACGGCTGATTTTGTTTAAACCCCATAAAAAACAGGCTGAGGAAGCCGTTGAAATTAAGGATATTGAAAGTGATGAGCTAGACAGTTATATCGGTAAAAATCATGCGGATATTTTGCGCGAACAGCTGAGTTTAGTTACTGGCGTTTATCCGGAGTTTAAGCTTGAAGATTACTTGGCTGGAAAAATTACTCCGGTTTTTTTTGGAAGTGCTTTGAATAATTTTGGAGTACGAGAATTGTTGGATAGTTTTGTGCAATTGGCACCGAATCCTAAAGAGCGAGAAACGGTATTGCGGGACGTATCGCCTGAGGAACCTAAATTTTCAGGTTTTATTTTTAAAATTCATGCCAATATGGATCCTAAGCACCGAAATCGCATTGCTTTTTTGCGTATTTGTTCAGGGGTTTTTGAGCGTAATAAATGGTTTTACCATGTGCAAGCAGGTAAAAATGTACGGTTTTCTAATCCAACCGCTTTTATGGCTCAAGATAAAAACGTTATTGAAGCGGCGTACCCTGGCGATATTGTTGGCTTGCCTGATACAGGTAATTTAAAAATTGGGGATAGCATTTCAGAAGGGGAAAAGTTGGTTTTTAAAGGCATTCCTAATTTTTCACCTGAAATTTTTAAAATAGCAGTGAACTTGAATCCGTTGAAAACGAAACAATTGCAAAAAGGCCTAGAGCAACTGTGTGAAGAGGGGGTGGCTCAGTTTTTTAAACGAACCTATGATTCACGCCTTATTGTGGGAACTGTCGGCGTTTTACAGTTTGAGGTTATTCAATATAGGCTTGAACATGAATATGGGGCTTTGTGTCGATTTGATGGGCTTTCGTACGTTAAAGCGTGTTGGCTTGAAAGCAAAGATCAGGCGGTGTTAAACGCTTTTATGAAAGCAAGACAAAATCAAATTGCGTTTGATAAAGATGAAAAACCTGTGTATTTAGCAGAAACCAAGTGGAGCTTGGAACGAGAAATTAAAGAAAATCCAAGTATTGTGTTTCACAATACGTCTGAGTTTTAATGCCGCCGTTCCATAAAACCATTGTAGTGTCTGGGGTGAATATACACGCAGGTGGGGCCCTTGAGATTTTTAGAACGGTTTTAAGTAAAATTGTACGGTTTTATCCGGAGGCAAAGGTGTACGCTTTTGTACACGATAAACGATTGTTTAAAGAAATATCGGGCGTAATCTATAGGCAGTTTCCTAAATGGAGTACAAGGGCTATTGGGTGTTTGTTTTATGACTATATTTACTTTTGGTTTGTTTCAAAAAAGTTAAAGCCTGATTTGTGGTTTTCTTTAAACGATAGAACCCCAGTCGTTGAGGCAAAAAAAAGAGTTTTGTATTGTCATAACCTTTCTTTTTTTTATAAAGGGGCTTTGACGTATTTTATTTTGCAGCCCAGTTTTGCTTTTCAACTTGTTTTACAGCGTATTTCGTACCATTTTAATTTTTCCAAAAACGATGTTGTTGTGGTTCAGCAACAGCATGTTAGAGATTTGTTTTTTAAACGATTTAAGTCCAAGGCTATCGTTGTTTCTAACCCCGAATTTTTTCATGAATCTGTAAGTCTTTCTCCTGAAACGACTAAGACGGGTAAGGTGATTTTCTTTTATCCTGCTTTGCCGAGGTTTTTTAAAAATTTTGAAGTCATTATTAAAGCTGTAAAACATTTAGAAAAAAAATATGTGGATTGCCCGTTTGAAGTGTGGATCACATTAGATGGAACTGAAAATTTTTATTCAAAGTATATTCATTATTTAGGAAAAGATTGTTGTTCAATTCGTTGGCTAGGACACTTGCCCAAAGCCCGCATAGACGAGCTTTATAACTCAGTTCATTTTTTGTTGTTTCCTTCTGTTTTAGAATCGTGGGGGTTGCCTATTTCAGAAGCAAAAAACTTGGGTATTCCTATTTTAGTGTCTGATTTACCCTATGCAAAAGAAACTGTTGGAACCTATGCTAAGACGTTTTTTTTAAACCCACACCAGCCTGAAGTTTGGGCAAAAGCGATGGAGTCTTGCATAAAGGGAACGCCAGCTTTTTCAACGCCTTTAGCTCCATTTGTACCCAATGAACCCTTTTGCCCAAGTTGGCAAGACTTGTTAAAATTCCTTTTACAGGAGAAATATGATTAAAGTAAGCGTTATTACCGTTGTTTATAACAATAAAACCTTTATTCAATCGGCTATCGAGTCGGTATTGCGTCAGACCTATCCGAATATTGAATATATTGTGATTGATGGGGGCTCTAAAGATGGAACCGTCGATATTATCAAACGATTTGAACCAAAGCTGGCCTATTTTGTGTCTGAGCCAGATAAAGGTATTTTTGATGCAATGAATAAGGGTTTAAACCTTGTTACAGGCGATATAGTAGGGTATTTAAACTCAGACGATGAACTGATTGATCCATTTGTAATCGAAGATATCGTGAAGCAATTTAGGGATAATCCGAGTATAGATTGTTGTTATGGGAATTTGGTAATTGTGGACAGACAAGATGTTCAAAATATTAAGCGAAAATGGGTGTCACGTCCGTTTAAGCAGGGTTTATTTCAGTGTAGTTGGACTCCGGCTCATCCTACCTTTTATTGCAAACCAGCTTTTATTCGAGATGCTGGAGGGTTTGATATGCAATATAAAATTTCGGCGGATGGGGTTTTAATGATGCGTTTGTTGCAAACGTATAAAATTAAATCTCATTTTTACAATCGATTTATGGTGCGCATGCGTGACGGGGGTAACAGTAACCGTGGATTAGCTTCAATTTACCGAATAACCCAAGAAATGCTGAGGGCTATGAAACAAGAAAACTATGACTATAGTGTTTTTTCATACGTGTTTTGTAAGTTTTTAAAAGTAAGAGAGATTCTTTTTTCAAAAACCACTGAGGCTGAGTTTGCTGCACGTTGATTATAAGTTTTAAAACTCACCTATTTGAGTTTTCCATAAATCGGCATAAATACCTTTTTGCTGAATAAGTGTGTCATGATGACCCTCTTCTGCGAGAATACCGTTGTTAATCACCAAAATACGGTCGGTGTGTCTTAGGGTGGATAACCTATGTGCAATTAAGATGGCCGTTTTACCCTTGGTAAGTAAATTTAAATGCTGTTGAATGGCTTTTTCGGTTTCGGTATCTACTGAGCTAGTGGCTTCGTCAAAAATCATAATAGGAGCGTTTTTAAGGATGGCTCTTGCAATGCTAAGGCGTTGACGTTGCCCACCTGAAAGCTTGATACCTTTTTCACCCACCAACGTGTTGTATTGGTCGGGTAAACTCATTACAAAATCATGTAGCTGAGCCTGTTGCGAGGCTTCTATAACTTTTTCAAGACTGGCAAGGGGTGTACTGTAGGCTATGTTTTCAAAAATGGTTCCGTGAAACAAATATACATCTTGGCTTACTAACGCTATCGATTTACGTAGAGTACTTAGTTTTAAGTTTTTGATGTTGATATCATCCAGTTCAATAGTGCCTTGAGTGGGGTCGTAGTAGCGCAGCAATAGTTTGATTAAACTTGATTTGCCTGAGCCTGTAGCACCGGCAATACCTAGTGTTTCTCCTGCTTTAATTGTGAAGGAGAGTTCATTGAGAACAGGTAGTTTGTTCTCGTAGCTGAAAGACACCTTGTTTAATCTTATTTTTCCTTTAACTTCATCCAGTTTTATGGGTTGTTCAGGGTCTTTGATGATGAGAGGTTCATCCAAAATTTTAAGGACACGGTTGGTACAGGCGGAAGCTCGTTCTAAATCATCGACTGTTGGACCCAGTCGGGTTAATGGCCAAAGCAAGCGTTCGGTCATCATGGCAAATAAAACAAGCTGGCCTACTGTTAACACGCCAGTTCCTTTTAATACCCAATAGCTACCCACCAAAAGCACGCCAGCAAAGCCTAGAACGACTCCCATTCGAATAATGGGTGTGTAGCTTGACGACAAACGAATCACCCAGCCATTGGCCTTTAAATAGGCTTTGGAGGCCTTTTCAACCCTTTGGTATTCGAGTTTTTCGGCTGTGAAGCTTTTAATGACACCAATACCTGCAATGTTGTTTTCCAATCGACTGGTTAAAGAGCCTGCTTGTTCGCGTACTTGTTTGTAGCGTGGTGATAACCATTTTCGATACGTTAAAGAACCCAAAATGATAATAGGAATCGGTATCATGCCAATAATGGCTAGTTGCCATGAAATCACAAATAAAATGCTTGAAGAAACCACCAAAAGCACGGCTAGCTGCAAAAGCTCGTTTAAGCCATTGTTTAAAAATCGTTCCAGTTGGTTAATATCGTCGCTGACGATGCTTAAGGTGTCACCCAGGCGGTGGTTTTCAAAAAAAATCATTTCTTTGTTTTGAAGATGTGAGTAAACATCCATGCGTAAATCGTGTTGAATGCGCTGGGCTAAGCTCATAAATCCATATTGATAGCCCCACTGGAATATACTTTCAAACAAAAAAATGCCTACAGCCAAAACGGATAGAAAAATGGCCATCGAAAAGGGATCTGTAGTATGAGTCAGGGTGCGTATCCATACTGGGGCTTCGCCTCTCACGGAGTCAATAATCCATCCCACCAAAAGTGGGGGCATTAAATCAAAAATTTTATTTAAAACGCTGCACGTAACGCTTGAATAAAATAGGGCTGTGTAAGGTTTAAAGTAAGTCCAAATGCGTTTTAGGGGTAAAGTTGAGCTCATCGCTCTATTATGGGTTGCCTGTAAAAATTCTGCAATCGTTGACAGTAATGTGCATTGTTTGAGACCCTTTGACCATGTTTTTAAAACGTTTATTCCGAATTTTTGTAGAAGGCACCTTGGTGTTTGTGCCTTTTGTAATTACTGTTTATGTGATTTATTCGGTTTTTCAAGCTTTAGACCGTTTTTTTGGTTTTTCAACCCCAGGCATTGGTTTTTTGCTTACTTTGGGTATTATTTTTGTTTTGGGGCTTTTGTCTTCTTTTTTCTTTACTCAACGGGTGATTCAATGGTTTGAATCGCTGGTTGTAAAATTGCCCATAATTAAAGTGTTATATGTAGCTGTCAAAGATGTTTTGAAGGCTGTAATGGGGCAACAAAAAGGCTTTGATAAACCCGTTCTGGTAGAAATAATGGAAGGCTCTAACTTTTTCTGTGTAGGTTTTTTAACGAGTGAAGAAGTAACACAGTTTGGGTTAACAGGCTATGTAGCGGTATATTTTCCACAATCGTATAATATTGCAGGTAACTTGGTGTTAATGCCTGCTCATCGTGTTCAATTTTTGAATATTGAACCCAAAGCAGCCATTTCGTTTACAATTTCAGGGGGGATTTCACTTGGGGATAGTTTAAAAAAGCTGGATCAACGTGAACCATAGCCCATTTTAAATTAGGTACATTTTCAATTAGTTTTTGGCGTACTTCTTCAGCAATATGATGCCCATCTTCTACTTTTAAGTTGGGATCTACAGCAATTGAAATTTCTACCAATATTTTGTGACCACTCCAACGTGCTCTGATGTCGGTAATTTTTTGGACCCCTTCTGTTTTATTTGCCCAGGTTTCTATTAACGAGTAATGTTCGGGTTCGATGCCATCTAATAAATGTAAAAAAATGGGTTTTGCTGATTGCCAAACAATACCAAAAATGACCGCTGAAATGCCCAAGCCAATCAGTGGATCTAAAAGTGGAAAGCCATACATTGAGGAAATAGCTCCTACTAAAACTACCAAGCTTGTTAAGGCATCTACATGGGCATGCTGGCCATCGGCAATTAAAGAGGCGCTGCCAATTTTTTTGCCGGTTTTAATTCGTTTTATCGCTACCCATTCGTTGCCGATGAATCCAATAATTGAGGCTACAACTACCCAGATTACATGGGTCATCACTTGTGGATGAAGCAGTCGATGAATCGATTCATAAATGGCTACGACGGCACTAAAAAAAATAATCAATAAAATAATGAGGCCCGCTAAGTCTTCTACACGTCCTAATCCAAAATTGTACTTTTGGCTAGGTTTTTTTAAATTCAGTTTGAATGCAATCCATAAGGGAATGCTTGTAAAGGCATCCGCAAAATTGTGAATGGTATCGGCTAATAGGGCAACACTTCCTGAAATTAATACAACGCTCACTTGCAATGCACTGGTTGCCAGTAGAATAAGTAAAGATAGTTTTAAAGTTTTTATTCCTTCGGTGGTATCGGTTTGGAGTAGGGATTCGTGGGGTTGATAATTGTGATGGTGGCTGGATATGTGAAATAGCATAAGCGAAATAGTATACGGTTAAATTACTTTTAAATCTAGGCTAAAACTTGTGTTTTTTTCGGCTTAGGACTATAGTTTTTGACGATGAAAAAGAAACGTGTGCTAGTAGGAATGAGCGGAGGCGTGGACTCGTCGGTAACGGCAGCCCTTTTGAAAAAAAGGGGCTATGACGTGATTGGCATTACTATGCAATTGCTTCCTAACGACCCTGATCAGGTGTCGTCATGCTGTAATATTTCAACTATTACAGAGGCAAAACGGGTTTGTCATCAACTTAATATTCCCCATTACACCATTAATTCTCGCGACACGTTTAAAAAAAACGTAATGGACTATTTTGTGGCTGAATATTTGTCTGGGCATACCCCTAACCCCTGTGTGGAGTGTAATCGCAGCATTAAGTTTGACGAATTGCGCATCAAAGCCAAAGATTTGGACGCTGAATTTATTGCTACAGGCCATTATTGTCAGAAACGATATAATCCATTTACCAAAACCTATGAACTTAGAAAAGCCGTCGATACCAAAAAAGACCAATCGTATTTTTTATACATGGTGTCTAACCCCGAATTACAAACGGTGTTGTTTCCCTTAGGACGATATTTAAAACCTCAAGTAAGGCAAATGGCTCAAGAGTTTGGACTAGTTACGGCCCAAAAACCTGAAAGTCAGGATATTTGTTTTGTAGCAGGTAAAACCTACAAAGACGTGGTGGAAGAACTTAAGGGAGATGTTGAAATCCCATCTGGCACTATTGTGGATACTTCGGGCAAAGTTTTAGGAACTCATAAAGGTATTCATACCTTAACCATTGGTCAACGCAAAGGATTGGGTATTTCAGCCCCTGAGCCTTTGTATGTGTTAAAAATTGACCCTAGAACAGCTACGGTAGTGGTGGGTGCAGAGCATGAATGTGAATCAGAAGAAATTGAACTAAAAACCTTTACCCAAGTTTCGCCTAAAGAAGTGGTTTTAAATCAATGGTTTCAAATGAAATCTCGGTATCAAATGAATCCTTTTGAGGCCCAAGTTACCTCTCTTAACACTGACAACGTGATTGTAAGGCTAAAGGTTAAACAAGCCTTTGTAACTCCGGGTCAATCGGGGGTTTTATATCGTAATAACCGTGTAGTTGGTGGTGGCGTCATTGTGCGTTAAACTGTAAGCATGTTTGATTTTTTCAACACCTGTTTTATTATGGTTTTTTCGTATATTTACCCTTGGATTCATAGCCATTTGGTAAGCTATATTTTAATTTTGGCTTTGGGACTTTTATTGGCTTGGTCGATTTGGAAATCGCTGCGTTCAATGGGGCGTGGCCGGGGTTTCTTTAGTTTTTTAACGTGGTTGTTGTTGTGGGTGTTTCAAATTTTTTTAATCGCGTTTTTGTTGTGGTTTGTGTTCTTTTACTTTCACACCTTCCAGGATTTTGGAAGATAGGGCTGTTGCGAAATGCGATCTGCTGCCTCCGAGCGCTCACGTGAAATTTGCCTTGCATCTCATCATTTGGCAACAGCCCTTTTGGATAGTTGATTAATTTCCTATTTGAAAAATTCACAAAGATTTTCTAAAATATAGCTATTGTGATTTCTGCTCGATTTTTTTTATTTTCTTCCCTTAACCTCAACCTCCCTCACTAGGGAGCTATTTTTATTTTTTCTATTGTTGCCGTTTTTTTTGTTTTAGCTCTTTAAACTTATGGAGGTTACAACTATGTCTCGCATTATAAAAATTTTTGATACGACGTTACGTGATGGGGAACAGTCGCCTGGCTGTTCGATGAACAAAGAAGAAAAATTGGAAATTGCCTTTCAATTGGAAAAATTGGGTGTAGATATTATTGAAGCCGGGTTTGCTATTAGTTCAAAAGGCGATTTTGATTCTATCGATATGATTGCAAGAAACATTAAGCATTCGGTGGTTTGTAGTTTGTGTCGCGCCGTTAAACAAGATATTCAGGCAGCAGCTGATTCGATTGCAAAAGCAAAGCACAAACGCATTCATACCTTTATTGCTACATCGCCCATACATATGGAGCATAAATTGCGTATGAGCCCCGATAAAGTAATTGAAGCCGCAGTGGGTTCGGTTGCTTTTGCTAAATCGTTTGTAAACGATGTGGAATTTTCTTGTGAAGATGCGGGTCGTTCTGACCGTGATTTTTTGGTAAAAATTATTTCTGAAGTGATTAAGGCGGGTGCTACTACCATTAACATCCCTGATACCGTGGGGTATCAAACCCCTCAAGAGTTTGGCGATTTAATTAAATTTTTGATGGAAAACACTCCTGGTTTAGACAAGGTAGATGTATCGGTGCATTGTCATAACGATTTGGGCTTGGCTGTGGCCAATTCGTTAGCAGGGGTAATGAATGGGGCGTCTCAGGTTGAATGTACCATTAACGGCATTGGTGAACGGGCTGGAAATGCGGCTTTGGAAGAAGTGGTGATGGCCATGAAAACCCGAAATGACACTTTTAAAGCAGATACCCGCATTAAAACCGAAGAAATTTTAAGAACCTCACGCATGGTTAGTAACATTACAGGGTCGATGGTGCAGGCCAATAAGGCCATTGTAGGCGCCAATGCCTTTGCCCATGAATCAGGCATTCACCAAGATGGGGTCATTAAACAACGCCGTACCTATGAAATTATGGATGCCGAATCTATAGGGTTAAAAGAGGCCACTTTGGTTTTGGGAAAACATTCGGGTCGGCATGCTTTTTCTAAAAAATTAAAAGAGTTGGGTTATGAATTAGAAGGTGATGATTTAAACAAGGCCTTTGAACGGTTTAAGGCGATGGCGGATATTAAAAAAGAGGTGTCAGATAAAGATTTAGAATCTATTTTGGCCGATCAAATGTATCATGCCCCCGAAATTTTTAAATTGCAGTACGTACAAATTACGGCTGGAAACACCACCCGTCCTACAGCCTGTGTGCAGTTAGAAAAAGAGGGTGAATTAATTGAAGAAACCCGAACCGGTGCAGGCCCTGTGGATGCGGCTTATAGGGCGATTGAAGCGGCCATAGGTTTTCCCATTGAATTGGTAGATTTTTCTATTCATTCGGTAAGCGGTGGAACCGATGCCTTGGGTGAGGTGACGGTTCGTTTGCGAGATAACGGCAAAGTGTTTATGGGCCGTGGATCACATATGGATGTATTGGTAGCTTCAAGTAAAGCTTACGTTGCTGCAGTAAACAAAATGTTAGAGTTTCGAGGTATTCAGCAGATTGAAAAGGTGTAAACCATGAGTACTCATCAATGGAATAGTCAGTTGTATGATACCCGCCATGGGTTTGTAGCCAAATTTGGCGAAGGTGTGGTTGAGTTGTTGCATCCTCAACCCAATGAGCGCATTTTAGACCTTGGATGCGGCACCGGTACTTTAACCCGAAAAATTGCCGAGTCAGGGGCTAAAGTTGTTGGAGTAGATCAATCTGCAGAAATGATCGCTACAGCAAAAAGCCAGTTTCCTAATTTGCCATTTTATATTGAATCGGTAACGTCGTTACCTTTTGAAAACGAGTTTGATGCAGTATTTTCGAATGCTGTTTTGCATTGGATTAAAACCCCAGACGTGGCCGTACAGAATATTGCCAAAGTGTTAAAGCATGGCGGACGTTTTGTAACCGAATTTGGTGGGTGGAAAAACGTGGATACCTTGATGCAGGCGATTAGAAAAGTGTTGGATGAAAAAAATCTTTCGTTTGATCAGCGAACCCCATGGTATTTTCCTAAATTAGGCGAGTATTGCAGTTTGCTTGAAAGCCAAGGGTTTGGGGTTGAAAAGGCCTTTTGGTTTGAACGGCCCACCCTGTTGTGCGAAGGTGAAGCTGGCATTAAAAATTGGTTGGATATGTTTTGTGGGCCTTTTTTTGAAGGGTTTTCAACTCAAGAGTATGAAAAAGCTGTAAAAAGTATAGAAGATAATTTAAGGCCTACTCAATTTTCAAATGGGTCTTGGTGCTTAGATTATGCTCGATTACGCATTGAAGCTGTAAAATTGTAAAAGGAGAGTCTATGAAAAAAATAGGTGTAATTGGTGGAGATGGCACGGGTCCAGAGGTGGTTCGCGAAGCTATTAAGGTGCTTCATGCCGTTGAAAAAAAATTTGGGTACACGTTTGAGTTTACAGAGTTACCGTATAACGGTGAACGATATTTAAAAACAGGTAAAACACTTAGCGATGAGGAACTACAGGGTTTGAAGCAATTTGATGCAATTTTATTAGGGGCTATTGGGCATCCTGACATTACTCCGGGCATCGTTGAAAAAGGCATTTTGTTAAAAATTCGATTTGGGCTAGATCAGTACATTAATTTGCGCCCTGTAAAATTGTATCCCAATGTTAAAACCCCTTTGGCTAATAAAACGGCTGAGGATATTGACTATGTGGTTGTGCGTGAAAATTCGGGTGGATTGTATACCGGTGTGGGAGGGGTAAGTTTAAAGGGAACCAACCATGAAGTGGCCGAGCAAAGCATGGTGTATACCTATCATCAGGTGTACCGATGTTTAAAGTTTGCCTTTGAATATGCTAAAAACAGGCATAAAACCACCCCTTGGAAGGGTTTGTCGTCTGAAGAGGTTAAAAACGGCTACAAAGCCAAATTAACCCTGTGTGGCAAAAGCAACGTATTAACCTATGTTTACGATTTGTGGAATAGGGTGTTTGCCGAATTGGGAGCTTTGTATCCTGAAGTTAAAACCGATTATGTGCACGTAGATGCCATGTGTATTTATATGTTGGAATGCCCTGAAAAATTTGACGTGATTGTGACTGAAAACATGTTTGGCGATATTATTACCGACCTTGCAGCCGTAACGCAGGGGGGCTTAGGTGTGTCACCAGGGGCCAATATTAACCCTGAAGGGGTGAGTATGTTTGAGCCTATCGGCGGCACCGCTCCGGCCTTTACCGGTAAAAACCAAATTAATCCGTTAGCCGCCATTGGTTCAGCCGCTTTGATGTTGGCCCATTTAGGATACACCGATGCGGCTAAAGCTGTAGATGACGCTATTGCCAAAACTATTTTAAATATGACGTCCATGGCTGCGGCCCAAATGGGTATGAGCACCATTGAGGTAGGGGATAAGGTGGCGAGTTTGGTATAGATTTCATCTAACGTCATGTTATCGAATTAGTTTAAAATAAATCTTGTAAACTATTGAATGCCCTTGTATAGTATTTAACTGGTTTTTATAAATACTTTGTATGGGAGTTGACGTTTATGAGAAATGTTTTATGTGCTTTGGGTTTGCTTATTCTGTTGGTTGGACAGGTTGTTGCTGACGAAAAGGTTGTGTGGAATACAACTGGTGGGCTAAATTTTGCAACTTTGAACTCGAGTTATTCGGGTGTTTCGACAAGCGCTGGTGTTGGATTTAATGTAGGAGTTAAATATTTTAATTCTGTAGGTGAGAAGGATGGGTTAGAGACTTCGTTTCTATTTTCTTTTAAAAATAGTTCAGAGAAGTATAACGGCAATAATCTTAATTATAATGCAACCTATTTTGAAGTTCCAGTTCAATACTACTATCAGCTTAATAAAAATCTTAAGATTTTAGGTGGAGGATATGCTGGAGTTTTATTAAGTCTTAGGGCATCTCAAGGGAATGTTTCTTTAGATATATCTTCTGCTGCAAATGTGTTGGATTACGGTTTAATGGGTGGAGTGGGGTATCAGTTTTCAGATAAATTGAGTTGCAACTTGGCTTATCAATTGGGTTTAGCAGATGTGAGTATAAGCTCAGGTGAAAAAAATCAATATAGCAACATCATGTTAACAGTAGCCTCTGCATTTTAACTGAATTTTTGGGGTAGCCTTTCTTTATTGATAAGGCTGCCTTAAACTAAATTCATGTCTCAATTGTCTTTCTTTTTCCAAAGGGTATTCATCCGCTGGAAATTTTTGTTTTTGTACCCGTTTTATTGGGTGGGGGTGTATGTAAGGCAGTGGCCTTTGTTTTATGCCAATCTGGCTTTGTTTAGGTTGGATTTATATTTGGGCTATTATTATTTTTTCTTTTATAACCCTGTCAAAGAATATTTAGAAAAAAGTGAAACCGGACTAACTCAAGATGAACTTACCTATGGCGAAATGCCGTACCTGGTTTTAGACAACGTGTTTAAAGCTATTGGTGCCCATTCAAACGATGTGTTTTTAGACTGTGGCTGTGGCAAGGGCAAGTTAGTGTTTTTTGCAGCTATGGTTTATGGCATGAAAGCTGATGGCATTGAAATTTTACCTACCTATGTCAAAGTGGCACGGCAACAGGCGCATATTCGCGGGCTTAGTCAAGCTAGGTTTTTTGCAGAAAATTTTGCGAACCTTAGTTTTGAGCCCTATTCTATTGTGGTGCTTACCTGGACTTGCTTTAGCGAAGCGATGCGTGAAGACATGACCGAAAGGTTAAAAAGCCTAAAGTCTGGGTCTGTAGTAATTACCATTAGTTATCCTATTCAATCTGAGGCTTTTTATGAAGTGTATAAACGTGTTGAATATATGTCGTGGGGTAAAGGGGTTGTATTTGTTCATAAACGAAAGTAATTTTAAAGCATGTTGCTTGAACTAAAATTGAATCGTTTTACACTTATTCATGAAGCTCATTTGAGTTTTAAAAAAGGATTGACGGTATTTACTGGCGAAACCGGTGCCGGAAAATCGATTTTAATGGATGCCGTTGCCTTGTTGATGGGGAAACCTGCCTCAGAAGATTTTATTTCGGATGGGTCAGAAGAAGCGTGGGTAGAAGGTGTGTTTAGGCTTAAGGGTATTCCTGAGGTGTTTCAATTGTATGTAGAACCTGGCGAGCCCTTGATGGTGTATCGCAAATTAAGCCGAAAAGGCAGCAATGTAGTGCGTGTAAATGGGCAAACAATGCCCTTAAAGCAGCTTAAACAAGGCATGGCCTCTGTACTCAATATTATTGGACAGCACGACTATATGGCTTTATTTGAGACTGAGTATCAGCGGTTCCTTTTGGATTCTTTGGGTGAGAGTTCGTTTCAAGCGCTTAAGCGTCAGTATCGTAAAGCGTATCATGACTATCTTGAACTCAAAAAAAGCATAGAAACCAGCTATTTAAACGACGAAGAGAAAGCCAGAAAAGTTGAATTTTTAGCCTTTCAAATAAACGATATAGAGTCTATGGCGTTTTGTGTAGGTGAAGAAGAAACCCTGTTAGATCAGAAAAAAAATAGTGTGGGGCGTGAGAAGCAGTTGGCTAAATTAAATGGAGTCCTCCATCACATGAATGCCTTTGAAGAGGCACTTTTTGTCGTGCAAAAAGAACTGAAGTCGTACGATGCCGAGTCTATTAGGGTGCTGATCGATCACATTGAAGCTTTTTCTATTCAATTAGCCGAAGGCATAAAGCCTTTATTATCTCAAAAACAGCATTTAGATAGCCTTGATGCCGTCTCCATCGATACCATTGAAAGTCGTTTGGAAGAAATGTTTCGCTATAAGACTAAATATAAAGTGCTATCTGTTGATCAATTGCTTGATTTAAAAACTAAATTTCAAACTGAGATGGATAGTTTGACAGCCCGTGTTGAAAGCCATAAACACGCTCAAGAAAACTTAGCCGCATTAAAATTAACGTGTACTGAATTGGCTAAGCAGTTGTATAAAGGCCGATTAAGTTTGGCTGAAGTTTTACAGACAAAAATAATCAAACTTTTAGGGGACCTACATTTTAATCAACCTCATTTTGAAGTAAAAATGAGCTTTGACGAACAAAAATTACACGAAAATGGTGCAGAAAGCTTAGAGTTTTTTATGGCTTCAAACGTGGGTATGGAGCCCAAACCTATGTCTAAGGTGGCATCGGGTGGAGAGTTGTCTCGTATGTTATTGGCCTTATCGGTGGTGTTTCAAAGTGTAAACCCAGTGCATACGCTTATTTTTGATGAGATTGATTCTGGAATAGGGGGATTGACCGCTAATGCAGTGGGGCATTGCTTAAAAGAAGTGAGTCAGACGGCACAGGTTTTTTGTATTACACATTTTCCTCAAATTGCACGATTTGCAGATCAGCATATTCATGTTTCAAAACAGGTTGAAAATAAAAAAACGGTTACTGTTATTAAACAGTTAAGCTCAATCGAAGCAACCCAAGAACTGACTCGGTTGGTGGGTGGGGAAGATGTGGTGAGACTATTTAATGCGTGATAATCGCTTGATATAAGTACAAAGTTTGCTATGATGAATTTTTACTATTTTTGATTCTAGAAAGAGGCTTCCATGTGCGGCATTATTGGCTATATAGGACAACATAAAAGTATAGAATCTATTTTGTTGGTAGGGCTTGAGCGACTTAGCTATAGAGGTTACGATTCATCGGGTATTGCGGTTATTTCAGAAGGTGAACTTAGCCATTGGAAAAAAAGCGGTAAAATTCATGAACTTGAAAAAATGTTGCAAAACATGTCTATCAAGGCTAGTTTGGGTATTGGACACACCCGTTGGGCTACTCACGGGGAACCCAATGAAACCAACGCGCATCCCCAATTAAGTCAAAATAACAAAGTTGCACTGGTTCATAACGGGATTATTGAAAATTATCATGCATTAAAAGAAGAGCTGATTAAAGAAGGCCATATTTTTAGATCACAGACGGATACCGAGGTCATTGTTCAGCTTATAGAGAAACATTTGTACTTAGGCTCTTTAGAAAAAGCGGTAGAAAAAACGGTAGAGAAGTTAACGGGTTCTTATGCGATCGCTGTTATTGCAGAAACCGAACCCGATAAAATTATTGTGTGCAGAAAAGGAAGCCCTTTAATTATTGGTATTGGTAAAGATGAGTTGCATTTGTCTTCAGACATTAATGCCATTTTGCCTCACACCAAAGATGTGATGTATTTGGAAGATAATGAGCTGGCCATATTAAGTAAAAATAACCAAGTTGTTGTAAAAAAATTGGGTGGAGAATGGGTTCAAAAACAAATACACCATGTAAGTTGGGATGCCATAACTCAAGAGAAAAGTGGCTATGACCACTTTATGATGAAAGAAATTTTTGAACAGCCTATTGTGATTCGAAATATTATTTCAAAGATTGTAGATCAGCATGCTAAAGAATTGGTCTCTTTTAAACACATCAAATTAACGCCTAAAGAGTTGGCCTCTATCAATCGCATTATTATTCAAGCCTGCGGTACGTCTTGGCATGCAGGTTTGGTCGGTAAATATCTTATTGAAAAATATGCGCGAATTTTAACAGAAGTTGATATTTCATCTGAGTTTAGATACCGCCAAATGATTACCCAAGGTAACGATTTGGTGATGGCTATTTCGCAATCTGGAGAAACCGCAGATACTTTGGCTTGTTTGAGAGAAGCTAAAGCTAAGTTTTTTAAAGTGCTTTCGATTGTGAATGTAAAAGGAAGTTCTATTGATCGTGAGTCAGATGGGGTCATTTATAGCTATGCAGGCCCTGAAATTGGAGTGGCTTCTACTAAAAACTTTGTCGCTCAGTTGGTTAATATTTATCTTTTAGCCTTGTATTTGGGCTATTTAAGACAGGTTTTAACTTTTGACGAATTGAATACTATGGTTCAAGATCTTAAAAAAATTCCGGATTACTTAGAGGTTGTTTTAGCTCAAACTGAGACCATTAAGCACATTGCAAAAAAATATGGAGCTAGCCAAGAGTTTTTATTTATTGGTCGTGGAGTCAATTACCCCTCGGCTTTGGAAGGGGCTTTGAAGCTAAAAGAAATTTCGTATATTCATGCCACGGGCTATCCTGCAGGAGAGCTTAAGCATGGCCCTATTGCCCTTATTGATGAAGAGTTACCTGTGGTGTGTATTGCACCTAAAACCAGTACTTATGAAAAAATGGTTTCCAATATTCAAGAGGTAAAATCACGAAAAGGAAAAACTATTATCGTGGCTACAGAAGGGGATACTCATTTAGCTGAGTTTGCGGATGACATTATCTATATTCCTGAAGTTCCTGAGGATTTATCGCCTATTTTAGTGGCCATTCCTTTGCAATTGTTGGCCTACTATATTGCTACTGAGTTGGGCTGTGATGTGGATCAGCCTAGAAACTTAGCCAAAAGTGTTACCGTAGAATAGTTTTAAATGCCTCATTCGATTGTATTAATGGGTTTGATGGGGGCTGGAAAGTCAAGTGTTGGAAAACGTTTAAGTGAACGTCTGTCATTGCCTTTTCTGGACACAGATTTGCTTATTGAAAGCCAGCAAAATAAGTCTGTTGCTGATATTTTTTTGTTGCTTGGAGAGCCTTTTTTTAGACAGTTGGAGGCAAATTTGTGCAAACAAATCGTTCAAGGCCAGCCCAGTGTTATTTCTACTGGAGGAGGTATGATTTTAAACCCAGAAAACGTGTTGTATTTGTCTCAATCGGGTTTAATGGTGTGGTTAGATGCTGATCCTGCAATTTTATTTGAGCGAATTCAATCAGATAAAAATGCTAATAGACCACTTTTAAATACACAAAATCCCTTCGAAACGTTAAAGCATTTATACGACACTCGGTTGCCGATATACAAAGAAGCTGCTGATTTTAAAGTAAGAACCGATAAACAGTCTATTGAATCTATTTGTGATACCATTATTGAATTTAGAAAGCATGGAAATATATGCGTGAGACCGTAAGCACAGTTTGGGTGAATGAGGGACAAGTTTCTGCGTATCCTGTTTACATAGGTTTTCAGTTGCTTGAAAAAATTCCTGGTTGGATAAAGATGAAGTCGAGGGGTTCAAAAATTGCTTTGGTTTATGATCAAAAGCTAGAAGCAACTGCAAAAATACTGGAACCTCTGCTTCAAAATCAGGGATATACTTGTGTTTTATTGGCTTTGAAGGGGGGAGAGTCTCAAAAAAGTTGGACTACCGTTTCAAAAGTTTTAGATACCCTTGTGGAGAATCGTTTTGAACGTTTAGATACGGTTCTTGCGATGGGAGGTGGTGTGATAGGTGATTTGGTGGGCTTTGCGGCCTCCATTTATCTAAGAGGGATCGATATTGTTCATGTGGCTACTACTTTGGTGTCTCAAGTAGACTCAGCGGTAGGAGGCAAAACAGGGATTAATCATAGTCAGGGAAAAAATTTAATTGGTACATTTTATCCTCCTAAAGCGGTTATTTGCGATATAAACCTATTAAGTACTTTACCCAAAAATGAAATTAGCTGTGGTTTAGCTGAGGTTATTAAATACGGCATCATTCAAGATAAGGCCTTGTTTGAATTTATTGAGAAAAATGTTCAGGAATTGGCGTTGTGTGAGGTGATTCAAAACGTCGACTTGTGGATTCATTTGGTTTTATCGTCGTGTACTAATAAAGCTTATGTAGTGACCCATGATGAAAAAGAAGCCGGATTGCGTGAAATTTTAAATTTTGGGCACACGTTGGGGCATGCTATTGAGGCGGCTTTTAACTATGAGGGGTATTTGCATGGTGAGGCTGTAGCCTTGGGAATGCGAGCTGCATTACGTTTAGCGGTTAAGTATCCTTGTTTAACCCCTCAATTGGCTGGGCATATCGAACTTGTTCTTGATCAATTAGGGTTTCCTAAAACCATCAAGCCTATTTCTAAACAAGCTATTATTGACAAACTTATTTTAGATAAAAAAGTAAAATTGGGGCAGATACGATTTGTATTACCCACAAACTTAGGAGAGGTGAAAACAGTGCCCGATGTATCGTTTGAGAGTATTAACAATGTTTTAGATGAATTGCTGAGCACACCCTTATGAAAACGACTTTAGAACATGTATATGATTACGCGAGAGCCGCTAAAAAATGGGTTTTAGGGGATGCCTTAAATCCTTTTGAAAGAGATATTTTTCATCACCTTTCTTTAATTGCCTTTTTTGCCTGGGTGGGCTTGGGTGCCGATGGATTGTCTTCCTCTGTATATGGTCCTGCTGAGGCGTTTATAACCTTAAAACATTACCCTTATTTGAGTTTGTTTGTTGGTTTAGCGTCGGTAATTACCATTTTTGTTATTAGTTCAGCTTACAATCAAATTATTGAAAAATTTCCTTCAGGCGGCGGTGGATATTTAGTTGCAAGCAAGCTTATTTCTCCCACTTGGGGCATGATTTCAGGATGTGCATTGTTGGTGGATTATGTACTTACTATCGCTATTTCGGTTGCCAGTGGTACTGAGGCTATTTTTAGTTTTTTGCCTGTAGAATGGTTTTCTCATCGTATTTGGGTTGCTGGGGTCGGGGTTATTATTTTAATTTTATTGAATTTACGGGGTGTCAAAGAATCGGTAATGCCTTTGGTACCCATTTTTTTAATTTTTTTGGCTACTCACATATTTGTTATTTTGTATGCTATTTTTGGCCATTTTCATTTAATGCCTGGGTTGGTTCAAGGTGTGCAGCATAATGTTGCGGATGCAACTTCTTCATTAGGATTGGGAGGATTTTTCTTTTTACTTTTACGTGGTTACAGTATGGGTGCTGGTACCTATACTGGTATTGAAGCCGTTAGCAACGGAGTGGGTATTTTACGTGAACCCAAAGTACAAACTGCAAAACGCACAATGGTATACATGATGGTGTCGTTGTCGTTTATGGTGTTGGGTTTAATGCTTTCTTATATTTTATTTCAGGTAACTCCTGTATTTGGAAAAACCATTAACGCGGTATTGCTTGAAGCCGTTACGGTTCATTGGCCTTCTAGTTTAGCTAAATTTTTTATTTTAGTAACTTTGGTATCAGAAGCAGCTATTTTGTTTGTTGCGGCTCAGACGGGCTTTTTTGATGGTCCCAGAGTATTGTCTAATTTGGCTTTAGATCGATGGTTTCCCACTAAATTTGCCATGCTTTCTGATCGTCTTATTACCCAAAATGGGGTATTGATGATGGGGGTTGCTGCTCTTGTAACTGTAATTTTAACCGACGCATCGGTTACATTTTTGGTGGTTTTGTATTCGATTAACGTGTTTATTACCTTTGTATTGTCGTTATTTGGCATGACACGTCATTGGTGGACTAAACGAAAAATATTGCCTCATTGGCGCCGCAAAATTGCTGTAAGTGGTACGGGTCTTGTGGTTACATTTGCGATTTTAATGACAATGGTGGTACTAAAATTTCATGATGGAGGCTGGATTACCCTTTTGATTACGGGGTCTTTAGTGTTGGTGATGGTGCTTATTAAGCGGCACTACATTCATACGGCACATATGTTGCGCAAATTAGATCGTATTATGATTCAAGAACCTTCCGAATACATCACCCCTTCGCCTGTACCTTTGGGTACAAATCAAGGAAAAACGGCCGTGTTATTGGTCAATGGATTTACTGGGCTTGGACTAACGACCTTGGCTTCAATTCATAGTATTTTTCCAAGTACATTTGAAAATTTTATTTTTGTTCAGGTAGGTCTTATTGATGCTGGTGTGTTTAAGGGTGAAGAAGAGATGGAAAAATTGCGTCAACGAATTGATGGTGATATTCAAAAATATGTAGCTTTGGTTCAAAAAGAAGGCTATAAAGCGGAGGCCATTACTCGGGTTTCTATCGATATTATTGATGAAATATCAAAATTAACCCCCAATATTTTGGAGCGGTATCCTAATGCTATTTTCTTTGGAGGCCAGTTGGTGTTTCCTCAAGATTCATTTATAACTCGTTCATTACATAACGCAGTTGTGTTTTCGGTGCAACGAAAACTATACATGAAAGGGATTCCGTTTATTATTTTACCGGTTAGAGTGTAATGAGCTTTCAGCACTTCAAAGAAAAGCTAGATACCCACTATCAGCTTTGGATGACCCGTATTTTTAGCTACAAGCAGCCACAAAACTTTAGCTGGCTGTTTGATAGCCCCCAAGCTTTTAGTCCGGATTATTTGCAGTTACGATTTTTTGGGCGTACACGTTTTGAGCGGGTGATGAATAAGGCTTTATCGTTTGTGCCTGGGTTATGGAAAATGGTGGTTTGGAATAGAATGGCCAATTTTATTTTGCATAAAACGGCTAGTAAATATGTAAACGAAATGCTTAAGCAAGCTGACGATACTGCACAGTTTAAGTCGAAACGAAAACAAGTGTTAACCCATCTGGCTGATTTATTATTTAAAAGCCACCCCAATATTCGCTTTTCAACCTTTACCGACATGTATTATTTTTTGGCTGAATTTTTGCGGGAGACAGCCGTTTTTTTTAAGCTTAATCCTGATATTTATGCAGACCAAAAGGCTATTCACAATGCCGCCTGTATGGCCATGTATCAGTCGATTTATGATGAAGTAATGGCTTTGCCCAATGCCTTAGAGTTTTGTATGTACTTGGCCGTGCGGGCCAACTGGATTGATTGTGTAGAGGAAACCTCTTTAGACCTTTTTTTGCAGGGGTTTCGAGAAGAAATTAATGAGCTTTTAGATAAACCTGAGTTAATACAAACTCAAAAAGAGGTGAATCGTTATTTTCAGGTGGATCATGTAAAGAGCTTTTTATCTACCCCAAAACGCATTTTGTATGAAACCGATAATGGAGGTGAAATTGTATTTGATTTAATGGTCATTGAATGTTTGCTTAAACAAGGCCATAGCGTTCAAATTGCTGGTAAATTTATTCCTGTTTTAAATGACATGACCTTTGAAGAAACCGAAGCACTTTTAGCTCAAGAAACGTTTAAACATCTGTCGATTTTTATTGATAGCGGTTATTTAAGGTGTTTGCATACCAATTCAAGGGTGGCTGGTAAATTTATACCTGAAATTTCAACCGAGTATACCCAAGCCTATGAATGGGCTGATGTAGCTATTTTAAAAGGGCAGGGTAATTTTCAAACCATGCCAATGGGTCGTTGGGTTAAAAAGGCTTTTCGGCCCTATCTTTATAAAAAACCCATGGTGTACATGATGGGGGTAAAGGCCCCATTTATTCAGGCCTGTTTTAAAAGTATGTTAGGACCTAAAAAAGAAGCTCCGCCTCTACAGACAATGCTGGTCTATTTCTTCGATTCTAAAGATTCCAGTACTTATCCCTGAAATACTTTCTTTGCCTTTTCAGTTAGGTCTGTATTTTGAATTTGGGTTCCAACTACAGACGCTGCAACAAATGGAAATCCTGCCGCTGCAAATCGAAGGAGCCCAAAGGTACCCCATAATTTGGTGATGGCTGCGATATATGAAGAATAGTTTGAGTAGCCTTTTTTTTGAAAGTTTTGAGCTTGTTGTTCAATTAATTTTAGGGTTGATTCGGTTAGGCTTATTTTTTTAGAATCTGGAGGCAGATTTAAATTTAAGTTACGGTTGTGCATATAGGTAATATCTGTAAAGCCAGCACCCATACAACCTAAAAACGAACCACCGGTCATCGACAAAATGTCACGTAGAATGGGATTCAGGGTGGGGTGTTCTTTTTTAAAGTAGGCTTGCAGGGTAGCATTGCCTCCAAAAATGCCAATGTTTAAAATGGCAAACCGAATAGAGGCAATGTGGGCTCCGGTGAACATATTGCCTTTGGTATATAACTCTTTAGCAATGTCTATTTTAGTTTTAAATTTGGGGTTACCTTCAGGGTCTTTTTTTGTGCCTAAATAGGCCATATGATCCCAAAATGTAAACAAATAGCCTTCAAGCGGTGAAATACCCATACCAGCCAGCATGCTAGTAGCTACAGGGTTTTCTTTAGACCACGTTTCGGCATTTTTAGTAATTAATTTTTGTATTTCAGGTTGCACAGTAAGCTTAAAGGCACGTCGTAAAGAGGCGGCAAGGGCTGCGTTATCTGCTGATTTTAAAAAAATATCGGATCCATGTTGCTTAACGTAGTTTCTTGCAGATTCATAAATAGGATGATTCTTAGTAACGGCTTCAGAGGTAGCTAATCGTGTGCCGACGTCAACACCCCACCAACCTGCAGTAGCGACAGCATTTACAGTAACAGCAGTACCTATAATTTTGGCCTGTGAGGGTGTGTAGGGTTCGGTAGTTTTTTTAATCTCTGCAACCTTTTTTGTTGGTTGAATTTGATTTTTTAAATACGCTGCCCCTAAGCCCAATCCTCCCATTGCCATGGCAAGATTACGAGGTCTTAATAACACTCTTGCAATTCTTCCTGTACGGTGCATGAGATAACTCCAATTTAAACAAAAAATGCCCCTATTTTCGGGGCTATTTTAATGCATTAAAATAGTTTGGTAAATAATTTATTTTTTGATGGAAATTTAATTTGAAAAAAGTTCAAATTGTATGCTGACATCTCCAAAGTCAATTTTGTAGAACGAGTCAGGCCCCATGGTTTTTGGATAATGGTCTAAATTTTTTTCAATAATGGTTTGAATTTGTAAGTCGTTCATGGGATGTCTCCTAAAATTGTTGGTACGTTTTTCTTATTTCCCAGCTTTTTTTATTTTCAAACATAAGTTACCCTAGAGGGGTAGGAAAAATACTTATGAAACCCGCACAATTACTGTTTGAAGATGGAACGTCCTTTTTGGGGACGGTTTTTTCCGAGGGGAAACCCTGCGTGAGTGAGGTCGTTTTTAATACGGCTATGTCGGGGTATCAAGAGGTTATTACCGATCCTTCATACGCCGGACAAATGGTGTTAATGACCTATCCGTTAATTGGCAGCTATGGCATTAACAAAGACGACATTGAATCAAGAGGCTTGTTTTTAGACGCACTTTTGGTAAAAGAATATATTGATTTTCCAAGCAATTTTAGGTCTGAAAAATCGTTAAAGACCTATCTGCAAGAAAATAATGTTTGGGGCATTGAAGGGTTAGATACCCGTGCCATTACCCGCTACATTCGTGAAAAAGGTGCTCAAAAGGCTTTGTTGACCACTGATTTGAGCAATATGGAAACGCTTTTAAAACAACTTCAAGAAGCCCCCGGAATGGTGGGTAAAAACTTGGCAGATACCGTTACTTGTGAGGCGCCTTATGTGTGGCAAACGCTTGAAAAACCTTTGTTTAAAGTGGCTGTCATTGATTGCGGCGTAAAATACAACATTTTGCGTTGGCTAAGCCAAAGAGGCTGTGAGTGCCATGTGTTTCCTTCTTACGTGAAACCCGAAAGTCTTTTGGATGCACAGTTTAATGGCATTTTTGTAAGCAATGGGCCGGGAGATCCTGAAGTGGTTACTCAAACCATTGAAACTATGAAAGTTGTTTTGGGTAAAAAGCCTTTGTTTGGTATTTGTTTGGGTCACCAACTCATGGGCCTAGCCTTGGGTGGAAAAACCTACAAATTACCGTTTGGGCATCACGGGGCCAATCATCCGGTTAAAAATTTGCTCACCGGCCATGTTGAAATTACCTCGCAAAACCATGGGTTTTGTATCGATATGAACTCACTAAATGCTAACGAAGTTGAGGTAACCCATCTAAATTTAAACGACAATACCGTTGAAGGTATTCGTCATGTGGGTTTAAAGGCATTTTCGGTGCAATATCACCCTGAGGCGGGCCCTGGCCCACACGATTCGCTGTATTTGTTTGACGATTTTATTGCTTTGATGAAGCAACACTCATGAGCTCGTTTTTACGCACAGTTTTAAAAGAAGAATGTGGAGTGTTTGGGGTTTACAACTGCCTTGATGCCGCGCATTTATGTTTTTTAGGCCTGTATTCGTTACAGCACAGGGGGCAAGAGGCTGCAGGCATTGTAAGTACTCATGAAAATGACTTTTATGTAAGCAAAGATGCCGGCTTGGTATCGGATGTTTTTGATGCTTCTAAGTTAAGTCATTTGGTGGGGCGTTCTGCTATTGGGCATGTACGTTATTCAACTACTGGTTCAAATAATGTCAATAACATTCAACCTTTTTACTCAAAAACGAATTTGGGTAATTTGGCTTTGGCTCATAATGGAAATATAACCAACGCAGCCAATTTATTTCAAAAACTTAAAGAAGAAGGTGCCTTGTTTCAATCAACGGTTGATTCTGAAGTGATGCTTCATTTGTTAACTCGTTCAAAGGCGAAAGCGTTACCTGAGATTTTTTGTGAATCGCTGGCACAGGTTGAGGGAGCTTTTTCGGTAGTATTTTTGGGTGAGAATTTTTTATGTGCGGCCCGTGATTCGCATGGGTTTAGACCTTTGGTGATAGGTAAACTTGGCGAAGGCTACGTGGTGGCCTCTGAAACCTGTGCTTTTGACTTAATTGGGGCTACCTATTTGCGTGAAGTAGCACCTGGTGAAGTGTTGTTTATATCTGAAAAGGGCTTGGAATCTTATCAAATTCCTAAACCAGTGACCCCTTCGTTTTGTATTTTTGAATATGTTTATTTTGCAAGGCCAGATAGCAAAGTGTTTGGGGAGAATGTTCATTTGGTGCGTAAACAAATGGGGCATATTTTAGCTCAAGAACATCCGGTGGAGGCTGATTTGGTGATGGCTATTCCTGATTCAGGCAATAGTGCCGCTTTGGGTTTTTCAGAAGCCTCTGGTATTCCTTTTGAATTTGGTATGACTCGAAACCATTACGTGGGTCGTACCTTTATTCAGCCTAAACAAGATATACGAGATTTGGGGGTAAAAGTTAAACTAAATCCCATTTCAGATGTGTTAAAGGGAAAGCGGGTTGTTGTTATAGATGATTCGATTGTACGCGGAACTACCTCAAAACAACGCGTTAAAGCTATTCGTGATGCAGGCGCGATTGAGGTTCATGTACGCATTTCGTCTCCGCCGATAACGGATCCCTGTTATTTTGGTATCGATACTCCTGACCGAGACAAGTTGATTGCCTCGCAAAAATCAATAGAAGAAACACGTGCGTATATCGGAGCAGATAGTTTGGGTTATTTAAGTCAAGAAGGTTTGTTGAAATCGGTAAAAATGCATGCTTCAAACTCTTTTTGTATGGGATGTTTTAGTGGAAAATACCCCTTGGAAGTAAAAAATAAAGGCAAATTTGCCTTAGAAACAGGAAAGATAAAATTGTATGCCAAAACGAACCGACATTAAAAAAATTCTTTTAATAGGCTCAGGCCCCATTGTTATTGGACAGGCTTGTGAGTTTGACTATTCAGGTGTTCAAGCCTGTAAAGCGCTTAAAGAAGAAGGGTATGAGCTTGTTTTGGTGAACTCAAATCCCGCTACAATCATGACCGATCCTTCATTAGCCGATAAAACCTACATTGAACCCTTGGTGCCTGAAGTGTTGGCAAAAATTATTGAAAAAGAACGTCCGGATGCTATTTTGCCTACCTTGGGTGGTCAAACGGCTTTGAACTTGGCGATGTCTTTGTACAAGCAAGGTATTTTAGATACTTTTGGTGTAGAGATGATTGGGGCTAATGCTGAGGTCATTGAAAAAGCCGAAGACAGAAGTGCCTTTAAAAAAGCTATGTTAAAAATTGGCCTAGACGTACCTAGGTCAGTATTGGCTTATTCGTTGGAAGAAGCTAAAAAAGCGGCCTCTGAATTGGGTTTTCCTTGTGTAATTCGCCCCTCGTTTACCATGGGAGGTACCGGTGGGGGAATTGCGTATAACGTTCAAGAAGTTGAAAGCATTGCAACGGCTGGTTTGAACTACAGTCCTACCTCTGAAATTTTAATTGAAGAATCGATTTTGGGTTGGAAAGAATTTGAACTTGAAGTAATGCGTGATCGTAACGATAACGTTGTAATTGTATGTTCGATTGAAAATTTAGATCCAATGGGTGTACATACTGGGGATTCGATTACTGTTGCACCGGCCCAAACCTTAACTGACCGTGAGTATCAGTTGATGAGAAATGCGGGTATTGCCATTGTGCGTGAAATTGGGGTTGAAACCGGTGGATGTAACGTACAATTTGGAGTGAATCCTAAAAATGGTCGTTTGGTGGTTATTGAAATGAATCCTCGTGTTTCTCGAAGTTCAGCTTTAGCCTCAAAAGCTACAGGTTTTCCTATTGCAAAATTTGCAGCCAAGTTGGCCGTTGGGTTTACTTTAGATGAACTTTTGAACGATATTACCCAAAAAACGCCCGCTTGTTTTGAACCTTCATTAGATTATTGCGTGGTAAAAATTCCACGATTTAATTTTGATAAATTTCCTCAAACACAAAAAATATTAGGTACCTCTATGAAGTCGGTAGGTGAGGCCATGTCTATAGGCCGAACCTTTAAAGAGGCTTTTCAAAAAGCTTTAAGGTCTTTGGAAACCAAGCGTTTTGGGTTTGGCTTTGATGGCAAAGAATTAATAGGTGTAGTCGGTAAAGAATTGATATATCACTTAACGACCCCTAATCCAGATCGTTGGATGTATATTCATTTGGCCATTATGCAAGGATTTACCGTAGAACAACTGTTCGATTATACCCATATAGATCCTTGGTTTTTGGTACAAATGAAACAAATTATTGATGCTGCAGCTACCGTTACAAAGGACTCTGGCTCTATAAAAAAAGCGAAACAGTGGGGTTTTTCTGATTTTCAGTTGGCAAGGCAGTTAGGTTTTGAATCGGAACAAGCTTTTCGACACTATCGTGAAAGTTTAGGTATTAAACCCGTTTATAAATTAGTGGACACCTGTTCGGCTGAGTTTGAAGCTGAAACTCCATATTATTATTCTACTTACGATCAAGAAAATGAAGCAAGAATTACACCTAAACAAAAGGTGATGATTTTGGGTGGTGGACCCAACCGTATTGGTCAGGGGATCGAGTTTGACTACTGTTGTGTACATGCCTCATTTGCCTCGCGAGAGTGTGGGTATGAAAGCATTATGGTTAATTCTAATCCTGAAACGGTATCTACTGATTTTGATATTTCAGATAAATTGTTTTTTGAACCCCTTACTTTTGAAGATGTGTTGAACATTTACCAACTTGAAAAACCTTTAGGGGTGATTGTTCAATTTGGAGGCCAAACACCTTTGAATTTATCGGCCGCTTTAGAAAAAGCCGGTGTGAAAATTTTAGGCACCAGCACTCATAGCATTGATAGAGCAGAAGATCGAAAATTATTTCAAGAACTCATTGAAAAACTGCAGCTTAAACAACCTCAAAATGGTACAGCGGTGTCGTACGATGAGGCAGTCGTGATTGCGTCTCGTATTGGCTATCCTGTGTTGGTGCGCCCTTCGTACGTGTTGGGTGGAGCCTCTATGGAAATTGTGTATTCTGATGAAGAGCTTAAAGGGTATATGCAAAAGGCGATCGATGTGTCGTCGAATAGGCCTGTGTTGATTGATAAATATTTAGAAGCTGCAAAAGAAGTAGACGTAGACGGCATTAGCGATGGGCAAAACTGTGTAGTGGCCGGCATTATGGAGCATATTGAAGAAGCGGGTATTCACTCGGGTGATTCGGCCTGTGCTTTGCCTCCGTATTCGTTAAGCGAAGGTATGAAGCAGCAAATTCGTGAAGCCACCTATAAAATTGCTAAAGAACTAAATGTGATTGGGCTTTTAAATATTCAATTTGCCATCAAAGACGATGAACTTTATGTGCTCGAAGTAAACCCTCGTGCGTCTAGAACCGTACCTTTTGTAAGCAAAGCAACGGGTGTGCCTTGGGCTAAAATGGCTACTAAAATTATGTTGGGTGAAACCATAGCGTCTTTGGGGTTAAAAGAAGTTGATCTTCCGTATACCTCTGTTAAAGAAGCTGTATTTCCTTTTAATCGCTTCCCTGGTGTAGATATACTGCTTGGGCCTGAAATGAAGTCTACAGGGGAAGTTATGGGCCTTGACGCTGATTTTGGCATGGCATTCATTAAGTCTCAACTGGCGGCTGGGCAAAAAATTCCCCGATCGGGGAAAGTGTTTATGAGTGTTAAACAAAGTGATAAACAAGGCTCTATCGATATTGCCAAAGCGTTAGTAGAGCTAGGGTTTACCCTGGTAGCCACCAAAGGCACTTTAGAGGTGTTGCATGCTGCAGGTATTGAAGCAGAATTGGTGTATAAGTTAGATGAAGGCCGACCCAATATTTTAGATATGATTGTAAATGGTGATATTCAGCTGGTGATTAACACGCCTAGCGGCAAAACCCCTTTAAAAGACGAAGTGGTAATTCGACAAACGGCATTGCACCATTCGATACCCGTCATTACTACTTTAGCCGGTGCTTCTGCCACTGTAGTGGCTATGAAAAACCTGCACCGAAAAATGGAAGTTAAACCTTTGCAGTTGTATTTCTAACTTTTGTCTTGCCAACTGAGGTAAATTTTTTTATAATTCAACCCTCGCTTCATTCCCCTGTAGCTCAATGGCAGAGCAATCGGCTGTTAACCGATAGGTTGTAGGTTCGAGCCCTACCGGGGGAGCCATTTTTCTTTCTTAAATTTACTAAGGCGCTTATGTCTAAACTCAAACTTGATTTACACGATATTTATAACAAAGGTGGGAAAATTGAGGCTGAATTAAATAAGCTGATGCGAGATGCCGTTGAAAAGAAAATTAAGTGGGTAGAAATTATTCCGGGTAAGGGGTCAGGCCAACTTAAAAAATCAGTGTTGCGCTTTTTAAATCGGCCTGACATTAAGGCTTTATATCATCGGGTAGAAAAAGATGATATAAACTTTGGGCGTATTTTTGTGCATTTTAAAGTTTGAAACTGATTACATTTGATTTTTGAGAGCCTAAGCTTGAGTAAATTTTGCCAGACACTGTTGGATCAAAATAATAATCAGGGTTTAAATAGGTGCTGCCATAGCTAAGTTCGGTGGTGCCTGACGAGTAGAGTACTGCATAGTAGGTTACCCCTGTGCTTAGTCCAGCTGAACCTATGTAAATGCTGAGTGGTGAGCTTGTTGAACCGTTAGCATTTACACCTGAAAACGAATTGTCTTTGGTATAAACATAGGTTCCTGGCGTACTAGATACAGAATTGGTTGTGCCAATAAAGATACGTACATGACGGCCGGTGTTTCCAAAGGTGCCTGGCGTTAAATTGGTGAAACAGCTAATGGTTAAGGTTGAAGACGCGGTAGAAGTTAGGTTAACCGTGCTAACTTCAAAACCTGCCTTTGAAATAAGTATGATGTTATCGGCAATACTTGTTTTTCCATCAAATAATACATCTCCACCCCCTATAAACTGGGCGTTATAAACTTTTTTATCCGCATAGCCCGTTTTGCTAAAGGTTAGGGTGTAAATGCCTGATTCTAAGTTTTTAATAACAAATTTACCATCGGCATTGGTGGTGGCTGTAATGGGTGCACTAAGTGCAGCGCTGCTTAATGTTGAAGGATTGCTAACTGTTACTGTGATGTCGCTTTTATCAGCAGGGAAAGCTTTAGAACTATTTAACAGGGCTACGTATCCAACCCAATTTCCAGTTAATTTGGGTCCGGCTGGGCCAGTTGCACCCGCAGTACCTGCATCACCCTTTGCCCCATTAAAAGAACTACAACCGGCTAAGCTTAAAGCGGTTAGACATCCTAGAAGGCCTACAACTACTTTTCTATTTATTAAGCTTTTCATGGTTTCTGGCTCCTTTTTGAATTTTTTGAACTTTAATTGTTATTTGGCAGTAACAACGTCATGCCTTGAATACGGTTTAGTAGCAAAGGCTGACTGTTAATTTCGGGTAATTCCTTACCGGGTTCAAGAGTAGTAATCACCGCCTTTCCAATAATTTTTCGCCCTTCAGATCCATCTTGCTCTTTGGTTTTTAATCCCCAAATATTGTGAAATACCAAGGCTTTTCCGTTTTCATGCCCAATGTAAAGCATAATATGTCCCTTTAACCAAATGAGAGTTAAAAAGGGTGTACCTTGTTCGATAATTTGTTTTTCTTTATCGGCATTACTTAACTGTGATAAATCAATAAATTGACCTCCTTGCAGCGCTTGAGCTGCACTGTTTCTTGGCAGCCAAAGCCCAAAAGGAGTAAACAAGTCTTTTAACATGGATGAGCAGTCTCGGTTGTTAAATAATCCGCCCCAGCCATAGGGTTGTTGAATGAGATGAGCAGCTAACTTGGCAATATCGGAAGTATTTAATGGGCTTGCAAAAAGTGTTGCATGTTCTTTACTTATTGAGGCGTTAATTAAATGTGCTTTTTTTTGGGTGTCGGCAATGGCAATGAGTATGGTAAAGGTATTTTTCTTAATTTCATTTAAAGGAAAAATCATGCCTAACTGACCGGTTAGTACAAAGTTTCCATGTTTGTCGCTTAGGCTAATATCGTCTTTGGTTATTACTACGAATTTTTTTTTCTGAAAACTGTTTATAAATGATTTATTTACAAATGCTAGCTCTGTGGTGGGGATCCATCCTGAAGCAAAGGGTGTTATAACATAGGCCCAGGCTTTGTCTTTACTTAAATGACTCACGTAAAGAGGCGTGTTTGGGGCTACACTTGAATTTTGTAATAAATCAAAGGGAAAGCCTTGTCCTGGTAACGAAAAATCTTTAAAAAGGGGTTTTTCGGTGGGTAAAAGTCGTAATTGAGTGGAAGTTAAAGTAATGGCCTTTTTTTGTGTATTTGGGTAGCTATCTAAATCGACGTTTTCTTTGATCGATTTGATCCAAGCCGCGTTAAGAGGTTGTTTGTTTTCGCGATAATAGGGGGTAGATTCGATATCGTTAAATCGGTCAGTGATTAGTGTTTTGGGTTCGTCATTTGAGTTGGTCCAGGGGCTAAAGTATCTGCTAAGGTAGGCTTTTTGAAGATACTTGCTTTGTTTTTTTGATGTGTTCAGGGTAGCATTGGTAGAGCTTATGTAGTGCATAGGATCTTGGCTGTAGTTTTTGATGTCGTTAATTTCAGAAACTGTTTGAAGAGCTTCTTTTGAGGAAGGATTGGGGCCGTTAAGATTTTCTAGGCTTTGATTTGATCCAGGTTTACATCCTACTACAAGGATAGTTCCCAGTAGTGCAGTTAATAATTTTTTTTTCATGAAATTGGACTCCTCGATTGTGAAAATTATAGTAAAGGAAAACACATGACAATGTTATTTTTAAGGTATTTATGTATTACTTTTTTTATTACTTTGATTTACCCATATTCTGTTTTTTCAAACAACTTGAATTCAACTCGCAGTCAATTTGTCTATCATTTAACAGATAGAAAAGTAACTCAGGGTATTACCTTCAATATTACTCAAGATGTCAATGGTGTGTCGGGAAACTATTTGAGAGAAAATATCCGTGCTCATTTTTTGGCAAGTCCTACCTGGGCTTTTACTTATTATGCTATGAACGATCCGAATACACAGAGTCACTTGTCTATTCAGCGAATAGGAGAGACTCTTTATTTTAAAGGAACCTATAGAAATAAGTTTTTTGAGAAACACGAAAAAATAGATGAAGCCCCTTGGTATCAATCGTTTGAACTGTGTTTTCAACCTTTTATTTTGCACAAAAAACAAGAACAGTTGTTTTGGGCAGTGCGCCCTAATGATTTGAGGGTGTATAAATTTATCGTAACGTATCAAGGGTTTACAGATATTGAGTTTAAAGGCAAGGCCCTAAAAGCTCATCAGGTAAAAGTAACTTTACCTGATTGGAAAGGGATGTTTTGGAAAGCGACCTATTTTTTGGATGCTAACGGAGTGCTGTTGAGTGACACTCCGTCAGAAGCGGGTAAGTTAAAACGAATTAAACCGTAGCATTAAGGTTTTAGGCTTTCAGCTAAAAAATCGCTAGCCATTTTCATCGATCGTTTATCAGCTAGGGCGTTGTAGGCAGCACCCGATTTTGTATCATTGCCAACTGAATCATCACTAAATGCATGTACTGCGTTTCCAAATTTTACCAATGCCCAATCTACTTTATGTTGTCGCATTTCGACTTCAAAATCGGTAATTTGTTGTGAAGGCACATAAAAATCGTCGGCTCCGTGCAAAACCAAAACTTTTGCTTTTATGTTCGATTCTGAGGGTTTTGGAGTGTCTAGGTGTCCATGAAAACTAATTGCTGCTTTTAAGTCAACACCTGTTCTAGCTAGTTCTAATGCTGCAGTTCCACCAAAACAATATCCTAAGACGGCGACATTATCGATTTGAGTAGGGGGTAAGCTTTTTAAAGCATCTAAGCCAACTTTAGTCCTTTGCCTTAATAGGTTTCTGTTGTTTTTGTATTGTGTAGCCAATTGCCCTGCTTCTTGAGGGGTTTGCGGCCGAATACCTTTGCCATAAATATCGGCTACAAGTACAGAGTATCCTTGTTTTGCAAATTCTTCAGCACGTCGCTTTTCATAGTCGGTAATGCCTTTCCATGCGTGAACAATGAGTACGCCAGGAAGTTTTGTTTTTGACTTTTTGGGATAAGCATAATAGCCTTCGCAGAGGGTATTTTCGTCTTTGTATTCAAGAGTTCCTGTATTGATTTTA
>Ga0172373_10001615_pt1 | contig 36273 bp, 32 predicted proteins | sample Lak10m_2_FD_114546 | JGI IMG/M metagenome (GOLD analysis project Ga0172373, IMG submission 114546) | Freshwater microbial communities from Kabuno Bay, South-Kivu, Congo - kab_092012_10m | ecosystem: Environmental > Aquatic > Freshwater > Lake | place: Democratic Republic of the Congo...
GGTTACAATTTCTTTCGGCATGGTGGTCTTCCTCTCCTTTTCACTTGGCGGTGATTGGAGAAAGATACCATGCCTTCTTTTAATAGACTAATTTTCGTTACCAACCTTGCGTTGTAATACTAGAGTAGAACATTATAATATTTTGTTTATTTGTAGTATACGGATGCGATGACTCAGCTCCTGAAATTGGTCGCTTATTTCCTTTATTAATTTGGAAACTGGTGCTGATGAGCAAGCAACGAAACCGGCCGTAGTCTGTTGTCGTTGCTTTTTAATTTAATAATCAGTGAATGTAAAATTCAAGGTAGTATTTCAGGAGGTATGGTATGTCGAGATGGATTAGGTCTTTATTCTTATTTATTGCTTTGGCAGGGTCATTATTTGTCTACCCGGTTCAGAAAGCCTACGCAATCGCTATTCCGGCAGAGATCAATAAACAATTTACGCCGATATTGATCGATGCGGGAGGAATTTCGGTTCTCAGGGTTACAATATTTAATCCAAACACTTTTCAATTGACAAGTGCAAGTTGGGCTGATAATTTAGTAGGCGTACAGCCCGGCCTGCGAATTGCAAACCCAAATGGAATAAATAATACTTGTGGGGGCACGGTTGTAGCCGTGCCAAACACAACCTTTTTGTCGTTAAGTGGCGGGACGGTTCCAGCTCAAGTTGGGGTCACTCCAGGGGAATGTTATGTAGAAGTCAATGTCACATCCACAACAATAGGCAATTTGATCAATACGATCCCTGCCAGCACTCTTAATGCAAGCGGCAATGACAATGGCACCCCAGTGACAATCACAAATACTACGCCGGCAAGCGCCACTATTACAGTGATTGCCGTAACCCCTCCGACTATTTCAAAAGGTTTTAGTCCCAATACAATTTTTGTTGGACAATTAAGCCAGTTGACCATCACAGTCAACAATAATGATACAGACACTAACCTGACTCAAACATCATATACAGATACGCTTCCTGCGAATGTCGTTCTTGCTAATCCAGTTTCGCCAGTCGTTAATAATTGCGGCAGTTCTTATACCCTTACTGCAGTTGCTAATACAAATACGATTGCTCTGGGCAATGCGACTGTTACTCCAAATCAAAATTGTACGGTTACAGTAAATGTTACTTCAACTGTCAACGGACAATATACGAACACAATTCCTGCAGGTCCTGGGGGACCGGGGTCAATCGTTACTCAACAGGGAGTAACCAATGCCAGCCCGGCGTCGGCCAATCTGAATGTTCAGCCTGTCGGCGTTACTAAGAACTTTTCTCCTGCCACGATTGTTGCAGGGGGGACCAGTACATTGAGCATAGTTCTTCAAAACCCAACAGGTACAAATTACACTGGGGTGAGCATTACTGATAATCTCCCGGCTGGTTTGACAATTTTAGGAACACCGGCTGTGTCACAATGTGGTGGAACAGTAAGCAGTACGGCAACTTCAATAACTTTGACCGGTGGGGTTATCCCGGCCAGTGCCACCCCCCCAACTCCGGTTGGGACATGTACAATTACCGCGACAGTGCTGGCCAGTTTGACGACCGCTGGTACATTAAATAATACGATTCCGGCAAACTCTTTGACAGCTGCTCAGCCGGGAATTACAAATGCCTCACCGGCTCAAGGTAACCTGGATGTAACTCCCGCGCTTACCGGTACAAAGGTATATTCGCCGACAAGCATTGGTGTCAATGGTGTTAGTACTGTTACAGTAACTCTTAATAATAATAGTGCGACGAATCTAACCGGGATTAATTTTACAGACACTTTGCCGGCAAACTTGAATGTCTCTGGCGTACCGGCATCTCCACAATGTAATGGCACCATTACAAGTGCTGTCACCTCCGTTACTTTAACAGGCGGGACAATCCCAGCTGGGACCTCTTGTACACTTGTGTTTGACGTGACTAGTAGCGTTCCTGGCAGCGGCACTACGTATGAAAATACAATTCCTACAGGTGCCATTACTTCAAATCAGGGCGTAGGGAATACATCGATCATACGAACCGGCACAGACCTGACCGTGGTTAATGCAACTACACTTCCTGTAGCTGTTAGTAAAGCATTCCAAACCAGCCCTATTCTTGCAGGAGTTCCGAGCCGATTAAGAATAACTATCACTGCTCCTGTGGATACAAATTTAACTGGATTAAACATAAGCGACCCCCTGCCTGCTGGCTTGGTTATTGTTGGGACTGCGAGTGTGCCTCCCGCTCCTGCAAATCCCACAGATACTTGTACTGGTGCAAATGTCGTTGCTCCCATCGGTGGAACTTCAATTACGTTATCTGGTGCAAGTCTTAATGCAGGTGCATCCTGTACGATTACAGTTTATGTAACTTCCACCAACCCAGGCACTTATAATAATGTTATTCCTGCAAATAACATTACCACGACCCAAGGTCGTACAAATGTTGTTGATAGCAATACAGCCACTCTGACAGTTACCAATATGTCAATGAGCAAGGCGTTCTATCCGCCGTCTGTGCAAGCGGATGGTTTCTCAGTGCTAACGATTACTCTTCAAAATACAAATGCATCCCCATTGGTCAACGTGCAGCTTACAGATAATTTGCCAGGATCAACAACCAATGGCGTTATTGTCGCGCCTGTTCCAAATGCCAGTACAACCTGTGCTGGTGGGACCGTTACTGCAAACCCTGGCTCACAAATTATTACAATGACAGGCGGAACTATTCCAGCCCAAAGCGGAAATGTGCCAGGCATATGCACGATTACAGTAACAGTTCAGGGCAAAGATACTAATGCCACACCAAGCCCGCGTACCAATATTATCCCAACGGCTAATGTTTCAGGCACCGTTCAAAACACGGGCGTGATGATAAACCCAATTGCTCAAGCACAGTCTGTTCTTACGACCGAACCGCTAACCATTGGTGTAGTAAAGGGATTTAATCCTGTACTTGTATATGGTGGAGCATATTCCACCATGAGCGTTCAACTCATAAATCCCAACAATACAGCGCTAACGGGGATTGCCTTTACAGATAACATGGCTCTCCTCGGCGTTGGTATGGAATTGGCTGATCCAGTCACCTTTGATGTGGGTACTTGCGGAGGCGTTCTCACAGGAAATCCCGGTGATTCCTCTTTTTCGTTTAGTGGAGGTACTTTACCTGCCAACTCAAACTGCATCCTGACACTTCGCGTTGTAATGGCTGTAAATGGTAACCTTACCAATCGAATCCCGGCTGGCGCAGTAACCACCTTTAATGGAGTTAGCAGTACTCAACCTACGGAAGCATCTTTGACAAATCTTCCTGGCGCGAGCGTTACCAAGAGTTTTAATCCCAATGCCATTCTTGCTGGCGGTTACTCTACATTAACGATCACCATTCAAAATACAAGTAATATCCCACTTTTGGGCATGGCACTGACGGATAATCTTCCAGGTGCCCTTCCCACTGGGTTGGAAATCGCTGGTGCGTCGGCTCCTGCGCCTATTAATGGGTGCAACGGAACTTTATCTGCTCCATTTGGAGCTCAGGCCATTGCCTTATCCGGAGGCTCTCTGGCGGGCAATTCAAGCTGCGATATAACGATTAGTGTAACAAGTACCGTCCCTGGTGTTTATGTGAACACTATTCCAGTTGGAGGATTAACTGCAACAGCTGGTGGCTCTCCGGTGAGCAATAACAGCCCGGCTTCGGCTACTTTGACTGTAAATGCATTGGCTGGGTACAGCCTTGGCAACCGGGTTTGGTTTGATACCGATAACAGCGGCACGATCAATGGTGCAGAAGCAGGTATTTCAGGTGTACGCGTGGATTTATATCAGGATAATGGAACAGTCCCTGGTGTATACGATGCTGCGGATACACCATTGTCGTTCACGACGACCGATGCCAATGGTTATTATCGCTTTGATAATCTTCTTGCTGGAGATTACATTGTTCGCATTCCTCCGGATAATTTCCGTGATGTAGGTGCAGGCGATACTGTTCCTGGGAACCCCCTGGCTGGTTATTGGAGCAGCGAGACGAATATCAGTGCCGGCGGAGTGGTAAGTGACAGTACAGCGAATGATGCTGACATCGATGTAGACGATAGTGATGACAATGGCATTTCTTCGATTACGAGCAATGCCTTGAACTCTGTAGCTTCTGCTGCGGTTACCCTTGGACCTGGAACAGGAGAACCAATCAACGAAACTGACCTCTCCCCGACTGGGCAAGGCTCACCGGATAACCGTGCAAATATGACCGTGGACTTTGGGTTCTATCGGGTAGAACTTGGCAACCTCGTATTCTCTGATGCAAATAATAATGGTACCTATGATGCAGGTGATGCGCCGTTGGTGGGTGCAACTGTGCAACTCTATTCCAGCAATGGGACCGAAATCCTTGTAGGGCCAGACGGAATATTAGGAACGGCAGATGATGCACCAGGCGGTATGGTGACCGGTGCAAGCGGTACATATCTGTTTAGTGGATTGCCTGCTGGAGATTATGTTGTAGGTGTTACACCGCCAAATAATGCAACCAGCACAGTGGATACGGCAGCGCCTGCAGATACAACAAACCCGAATACCAATACTGACAATAATGACAATGGTATCGGTGTTGGGAACGGGCAGGTTCGCAGCAGTACGGTTTCTCTTGTTCCAGGGAGCGCTGGCGCTTCGTCTAATAATATTGTTAATACTGCGACAGGCACTACAACCAACCCAACTGTGGATTTTGGCTTTGTTACCGAATTGTTCAGCCTTGGCAACCGGGTTTGGTTCGACACTGATAACAGCGGCACGATTAATGGCTCCGAAGTGGGGGTCAATGCCGTCGATGTGGAATTGTACAGTGTAGATGCATCCGGCAATACAACATTCATAGCATTGCAAACAACTGCCAATGGAGGATATTATCGCTTTGACAACCTGCCGGCTGGAGATTACATAGTCGTGATTCCAGCGAGTGAATTTGCGGCAGGTGGCAGTTTGCGTGGTTATTGGAGCAGCGGCACCACGATCAATGGGGCAGGAGTGATTGGGGAAACTGTAGCCCCTGATGCCGATAATGATATAGATAGCGACGACAATGGAACTTTGCAAACGGGTAACCCGTTTGCCGGGGCAGTTGTTAGCAGCGCGATTACATTAGGACCGTCTGCCAGCGAGCCGACGAATGATTCGGATGCTGATGCAACCAGCCCTGCGGGCGAAGCGCCGAACGATCACAGCAATCGCACCGTGGATTTTGGATTCTACCGTGCCGAGCTTGGTGATATCGTGTTTGTGGATGTAAATAACAGCGGTGTTTATGATGCGGGTGATACTCTGCTTTCAGGCGCAACCGTACAGCTGTATTCAAGTAATGGCGCTGAGATCAATGTTGGCCCGGATGGAATTTTTGGGACGCCTGATGATGCCCCAGGCGGTGTCACCACTGCCGCGAACGGTTCTTATCTGTTTACCGGGCTGCCTGCGGGTGATTACATTGTAAAAGTCACACCGCCTCTTGGATACGCGAGCACGGTTGATATTAATGCAGATACAAATTTGCCTAACAATAATGTTGATAATAATGATAATGGTGTTGGCGTGGCAGGCGGGCAAGTCTCCAGCAATGTTGTTTCTCTGATCCCTGGAGTAACGGGACCAAGCACCACTGTTACGAATGGCACTGGCACCACTTCCAACCCTTCGGTGGATTTCGGCTTTGTATTGACGAATGGTTTTCTGAAGACGATTGCTGGTTCAAGTGAGCCTTCCACAACTGGATTGAGTGTTACCGTTGGCGAGGTTATCACGTATCAGGTGAGTGTTGTGGTTCCGCCTGGGACATATCCTAGCGCAACACTTGTTGATACGATGGAACAAGGCCTGGCATTTGTAGGCTGTGACACGATTACAGGCGCGGGTCTGACAACGACGGTAGCTGGCGGCTTCACTTCAATATGTGCAACCCCGACAGTGGATGACGCCGGCGGCGGTACGTCTGCGGACATTGATCGTCGTGCCACATTTGATTTTGGTACCTTAACGAACAGCGGCCAAACACCTGTCAATTTGATTGTTACCTATCGTGCGATTGTCCTTGACATTGCCGCAAATGTAGATGGTGCAAACCTCAATAACAGTGCGGCTTGGAATTCCGCCTTGGGAAATCTGGGACCGGCGCAAACGACTGTTGGCATTGTTGAACCCAAATTGACCATTGAAAAGTCTGCCAATGTAAGCTTCATTGCTAACGGTTCGGGAGCAACCTTTACATTGGTTGTTACTAATACTGCGGCAAGCCACGCGGATTCCTTTGATGTTGTGGTCACAGATGTATTGCCAACAGGACTGGACTTTGTTGCCAACTCTCTCGATTGCACCACTGGAGAGCAGGATCCTGATATTACCTGCGCGTACGATACCGTTTCACGTACGATCACCGCGGAGTGGAGCAGATTTACTCGTTTACCGGCGGGTAGTCGTGGCATTATCCGTTTTGGTGTTGTAGGGAATGCCTTAATACCTGCCAATGGGAATGTAACCAATGTTGCGAATGTTGAATGGTCCAGCCTGCCAGGCGACCTGACGACCCCGCAATCCTTCTCTGTACCGCCAAACCCATTTGCGACTGAAAGATTTTACGACCCTGCTGATGTAGTAGATTTTTACAATACCAGCGCTTCGTTTACATTCACTCCCCTTGGCTCAGTTGGGTCGGGTGGGGGAGGCAGAGATGATGCTTCCACTTCAAATCTTCGTTCAGGCGGTTTCCTTATCCCGGTGACGGGGTTTGCGCCTGGAGTAAAAACAGAATTAAGTCCTGCTTCGCAAACTGAGTATGCTCCAACCAAGTTTGCCATTGAGATCCCAGTGCTTAAGGTCAAAAGCAATATTGTGGGGGTGCAGTTGAATAATGGGAGTTGGGATGTGTCCTGGTTGCAGAATCAGGTGGGTTGGTTGAATGGAACCGCCTATCCTACATGGACGGGGAATAGCGTCCTTATGGCGCACGCCGTCGATGTAGCTGGTAGACCTTCTGTATTTTCCAGCTTAAAGTATCTACCCAAGGGTGAGTTCGTCTTTGTTTATAATAACGGCTATCGATACACCTATAAAGTAGTGTCTAATAATGCGGTGGAGCCTGATGACATTAGCGTGCTGGAGCATGAGGATAAGGCGTTCCTCACATTGATTACGTGTGATAACTACGATGAAGCAACAGCTACATACCTTAATCGCATTGCTGTACGGGCAGTGCTGGTAGATATAAGAGCAGTAAAGTAATTTTCAGGTATAAATCAAAAAGTCTGTTCCGCGCAGGAACAGACTTTTTGATTCTAGGATAGGTTTTAGCTTTACGCTTTTTCAGCAGCGGTTAAGGCGTCTTCAAAGATCTTTAGGCCAGCTTCCATTTCAGATTTGGTAATTGCCAGCGGAGGCGCGATGCGGATCACGCTCTTGCCGCAGGAAAGCATCAGCAAGCCGCGCTCATAACCAAGGTCAACAACGCGTTCTGTCAGATCGTGATCAGGTTCCTGGGTTCCGCGGTCTTTTACGAATTCTACACCGATCATCAATCCTTTTCCGCGCACATCCCCAATGCTGGGATGGCGCGCCTTAATTTCTTCAAGCGCGTCCAATGCAAACTCACCAACTTCTTTTGCGTTCTGAAGATATTCCTTTTCGATCAGGTCGATCGTTGCAAGGGAAGCCGCACATGAAATGGGGTTTCCGCCGTATGTATTGCCGTGTGTGCCAGCTTCCCAGTTCATCACGGACTTGCGCGCAATACAGGCACCTAAGGGCATGCCGGAGGCAATACCCTTTGCAGAGGTGATCATGTCGGGTTCAACACCGAAATGCTCGATCGCCCACCATTTTCCCGTACGTCCCATGCCGCATTGCACTTCATCGAGGATCATTAAAATACCATATTTATCGCAAAGCTGTCGCAGTGCTGGGTAGAACCCATCGGGTGGGACGATGTATCCGCCTTCGCCTTGGATCGTCTCGACCAAAATGCCCGCCACATCTTTTGGCGGCAGGATCTGATTGAGGATTTCATCTTCAATGTAACGAACTACCGCCTCGCCGTAATCCTCGCCTTTGCGTCTTTCAAGTATCGGGCGGTATGGGTTGGGGAAGGGCGCATGTGTCACGCCGTTCATCAGCGGATAGAACCCGCCATGATATTTTGCCTTGCTGGCAGTAAATGTCACAGCTCCCATGGTACGCCCATGGAACGCGCCAGTGAAACCGATGAAGTTCGAACGCTTGGTGTGATACCGCGCCAACTTAATCGCGGTCTCAACGGCTTCGGTCCCTGAATTGGTCATGAAGGAAAGCGCATCTTCTTTGAATGGCGCAATCTCATCCAGCTTTTCCGCCAGACGAATCCAATTCTCATGATAGAAATCTGAAGAAATGTGGATGAACTTTTCAGCCTGTTCCTGGATCGCCTTTACAACTTTGGGGTGCGAATAGCCTGTTGAGACTACTGCAATTCCACCCATGAAATCCAAAAAGCGATTCCCGTCCACGTCCCAAACTTCACTGCCTTTTCCATGATCCATCACAAATGGATAGCCTCTTGGATAAGAAGGCGAGATCACTTTCTGATCTCGCTCTATCATTGCCCGGGCTTTCGGGCCGGGTAAATTGGATTTTGTCATTCATTCTCCTTGGTATTATTATGATTTCAATTTCATTTCTGCCAACGCACGCGCGCCCAGTAAGCCCGCGTCATCTCCCAACTCAGCTCTTGTGATTACCAGACCTTCCAAATAGCGCGGATGAAACACATGCTCCTTAAGACTGGCATTAAAAGGATCGAACAACAAATTGCCAACCTGCGATACTCCACCGCCAAAGACAACAATAGATGGATCGAAGGCATGCAGAAGGGTTGCAACACCGATTCCCAAATATTCTCCTGCACGTTGATAGGCGCTGATCGCAAGCGCATCTCCTTGATGGGCCGCCTCTGCCACATCTCGTGGAGTAATGGGACCTTCGCGCTTCAAACTGGACCGTATGCCTGATTCCAGCTCCCCGAGCACATACTTCACGATCGACGGTCCGGATGAGAATGACTCAAGATGCCCATTAAACCCGCACGAACATGGTGGCCCATTAGGGTCAACGATCATGTGACCTAACTCTGCTGCAAGCCCGTGATATCCTTGCAGCAATCTGTCTTCAATGATCACGCCAGCCCCGATCCCAGTGCTGACCGTGAAGTACAAAAGGTTGTGATGTCCCTTGCCCGCTCCAAAGCGATATTCCGCCAATCCAGCCAGATTTGCATCATTATCAAGGTAAGCCTTCACTCCAAAATGTTTCATCACATTTGGCGCGAGCGGGAAGTTGTGCCATAAAGGGTTGTTGGGGGGGGCGAGCAGGTAACCTGTATGAGGGTCAAGCGGACCGGGGGATCCAAGCCCAATCGCTTCCACAATGCTGTTCTCGGGCCAAACTTCCTCGATCACTTGGACGAGGCGATCCATCCCGCCCGGCTCGGACGCCAGAGTGGGAATCTTTTTCTGTTTGATGGGCTCAAGTTTTTCTGTGTTATAGGAAGCGGCGCGCATTTGAGTGCCGCCGATGTCAACTGCAACGATTGTGGGCATATACACAATTATACCGTAAGGCTTCTGCCTGAGGCATTTGCACCGTTTGACTCATTAATCCTTACCTGCTATCATCTTTTTATGTTCAAAAATAATCCGCTAACTCGAATCTGGAAAAAGTTGCGCAATCTGCCGCGCTGGCTTCGGCCTGGGTTATACATAAAACGCTGGCTCTTTATTATCATGGTTGGGATTACTCTCCTTGGGCTTGGTTTTGCAGTGATCTTGATCGACCTTTACCGCACTGATTCTACAAACCCAACCCTGCTTGTTTTTCTTTCCTACGCATCATTACGATTTATCCCACGGATTTGGCGCGCGATTATCTTTGGCAGTTTGGGGATTGGATTTGTTGTTTACGGCATTTATAAACTCAACCGTTCATTACTTAAACCGTTTATCCGCCCCGGTTCCGATGTATTAGACCAGTTGACCTGGTTTCGCCGCCGCGAGCGTGGCCCGCGTATTGTCACTATTGGCGGCGGGCATGGACTTTCAACTCTCTTGCGTGGATTAAAAACCCACACCCGCAAGCTAACCGCCGTTGTCACCGTTGCAGATGATGGCGGCTCTTCTGGACGATTGCGCGAAACCTTTGGGATTCTTCCGCCGGGTGATATTCGTAATTGCCTTGCTGCACTTTCCAATGATGAAGATATGCTCACCCAGTTATTTCAATACCGCTTTAGCGGTTCTCCAGACCTGGAAGGTCACTCTTTTGGAAATCTGTTTATTACCGCTCTTGCCGATCTAACTGGCAGCTTCGAATCTGCCGTGGTGGAATCAGGTCGTGTTCTTTCGGTAAATGGACGCGTTCTTCCTTCCACCTTGAGTGACGTCAGGCTGGTTGCAGCCATGGAGTTGCCGCATTCCCTCAATGAAGTTCGCGTGGAAGGGGAGAGTCAAATCCCTAAAATGGCTGGGCGAGTCCGCCGCGTATGGCTTGAACCAAATGACGCGGCGGCTTTTCCTCCGGTCATAAAGGAATTGTTGAACGCCGATATTATCGTGGTTGGGCCGGGGAGTCTGTACACCAGCATTTTGCCCAACCTTCTGGTTCAGGATGTGCTTACCAGTATTCATGCCAGCCGTGCCATTAAGATCTATGTGTGCAATATTGCGACTCAGTCTGGTGAGACGGACTCATTTACCTGTTACGATCACATCCGCGCATTGGAAGAGCATGTAGGCGAAAATTTATTTGATGTTATTCTATGTAATAATAATTATGATGGAAATGTAGGTGTGAATTCGCAGTGGGTGGTTGCGGATGAAAAAACCCTATCTGATACGCGTACTTTTTGCGCCGATTTGACAGAAGAAGGTCACCCATGGAGGCACGACTCGCTTAAGCTGGCGCAGGTGATAATGGACATATTTTATGAAAGAACGGGGCCGTTAAATTAGCCCTTTTCAAAAAGTAATCGATTACATTCATCCCTAAAATCATAGACGTACGAAAATTCACAAATTTGCCGAAAAGAAGTAAAATTCAGGTTGTATGAACGACCATACCAGAGAAAACACAAAATTAGATGACCCGTGTTCTCTGTCATAAATTAATTCATTGGAGGATTTTCCCATGGCAGTAAAAGTTGGTATTAACGGATTTGGCCGCATCGGCCGTCAGGTTCTCAAAGCGATTCGTGATATGTATCCAAGCGAACTTGAAGTCGTCGCGTTCAATGACATCGGCGATATGAAGACAATGGCGCACCTGCTCAAATATGATTCGACCTACGGTCGTTTCAATGGCACTGTTGAATATACAGATGATGGTCTTTTGATCGATGGTAAGAAGGTAAAGGTCTTCAAAGAGACCGATCCCGCAGCTATCCCGTGGAAAGACCTGGGTGTGGAAATCGTGATCGAGTCCACCGGCCTGTTCACAATCAAGGATGATGGCGTCAACAAGAAAGGTAAGACTGTCAAGGGCGCTGTAAATCACATCACCGCTGGCGGCGCCAAGAAAGTCATTATTTCGGCTCCTGCCGAAGGCGAAGACCTCACCGTCGTGTTGGGCGTCAACGAAGATAAATACGATTCAAAAATCCATCATGTAGTTTCAAACGCTTCCTGCACCACCAACTGCCTGGCCCCTGCCGCAAAAGTTGTGCATGATCTGTTCACCATCAAGCGCGCTTTTATGACCACGATCCATTCTTACACCAACGACCAGAAGGTCTTGGATATGCCGCACTCTGACCTGCGCCGCGCTCGCGCTTCTGGGTTGAATATCATCCCGACCACCACTGGTGCAGCCAAGGCTGTCTCATTGGTTATCCCTGACCTCAAGGGTAAGTTCGATGGCTATTCCTTGCGCGTCCCGACCCCCACAGTCTCCGTTGTAGATTTCACTGCTGAACTCGAAAAAGAAACCACCACCGAAGAACTGCGCCAAGCCTTCCGCGATGCTGCCAAACAGCCTCGCTTCAAGGGCATCCTCGAAGCTGTGGATGAGCCTCTGGTCAGCATGGACTTCAAAGGCAGCTCATACAGCTCCTCCGTTGACCTGCCCTTCACCAGTGTCCTCGGCAAAGAAAAGAGCAACTTCGTAAAAGTCGTCACCTGGTACGATAACGAATGGGGTTACTCCTGCCGCACAGCCGATCTCGCGGCTTTGATGGCGAAGAGCCTTTAGTTTGATAGTTCATAGTCGCTTAGTCTGATATTCAAGGCTAAGCGACTATTTGAATAATGAACAAGAGACAAAAATGAACAAGAAAACTGTAAAAGACATTGACCTGAAAAATAAACGCGTCCTCATGCGTGTGGACTTTAACGTCCCCATGGCAGATGGCAAAGTGACCGACGACAAACGCATCAAAGCAGCACTGCCGACGATTCAGTATGTGTTGGATCAAGGCGCTTCCTTGATGTTGATGAGCCATCTTGGGCGACCGAAAGGCGGCGCAGACCCCGAATTCAGCCTGCGTGCTGCTTCGGAAGCATTAGCCACGCTGTTGAATCGTCCCGTGCAAATGGCGCCCGATTGCGTTGGGACGGAAGTCGAAGCGATGGCGAAAGCCCTTAAGCCAGGTGACGTGCTCATGCTCGAAAATACACGTTTCCACAAAGGCGAAGAGAAGAACGATCTCGAACTTGCCAAGCAAATGGCTTCTCTTGGCGAAGTTTATGTTAACGACGCTTTTGGCTCCGCCCATCGCGCACACTCCTCAACCGAAGGCATCGCACGCTTCCTGCCTGCAGTTTCCGGCTTCTTGATGGAACAGGAACTTGAATACCTTGGCAAGGCCGTTGCGAACCCCGAACACCCTTACATCGCCATTCTCGGCGGTGCAAAGATCAGCGACAAGATTTTGGTTGTTGAAACCCTTGCTTCCAAATGTGACAAACTCATCATCGGCGGTGGAATGGCAAACACCTTCCTCGCCGCCAGGGGACTAAACATGCAAGACAGCCTCGTCGAAGTGGAATCCCTTGAGACAGCCAAGACCCTGCTCGCCAAACTCGGTGACAAGCTCCTCCTGCCCGTGGACGCAGTCATTGCTGATAAATTTGATGCCGAAGCCAACACCCAAACCGTGGACGTGGATAGGATCCCCGCTGGCTGGCGTATGTTGGACGTTGGCCCGAAAACCATCGAAGCGTATAAGGCTGTTATCAGCTCAGCCAAGCTCGTAGTTTGGAATGGTCCCGTGGGCGTTTTTGAAATGCCCAAGTTTGCCGAAGGTACATTTGCTCTCGCTCGCATGATGGCAGAATCCAAGGCCATCACCGTCATTGGCGGCGGCGACTCAGCCAGCGCTGTGAAAAAAGCCGGCGTTGCCAAGCAGATGACCCACGTTTCCACAGGCGGCGGCGCATCTCTGGAGTTTCTCGAAGGCAAAGAATTACCCGGGGTTGCGGCATTGCTCGATAAGTAGCTTTTTCTGATATAGGACAAAAGGAGCAGATGGATTTACTTCCATCTGCTCCTTTTGTTTGTATAATTTGAAAATCAAATTAACAGGAGAAATCACTTATGGAATCCACCCCCCCGATCAGTCCCACGCCCGAATCAGCCCCAAAATCGAACCGCAATTTGATCATCATTGTTGTTGTCGCCATCGTCTTATGTTGTTGTTGTCTTGTTGTTGGCGCCGGCGGATATTATGGCTATCAGGCCTATACAGCTGCCCAACAGGCTGTTCAGCAGTTTGATGATATTCAGATCCCGGATATTCAGGAAATCCCAACGGGACTCCCGATTGACCCCAACAACCTTCCCACTGGGATCGGTGAAGTGCCGACAGGCGGACTTGCGGATGAATCAACCCGTTATGCCGCGTGGTTGTCTGTTCAATTGGTTGGCATGATGTCTGGCTGCGAGACGCCCACAGCCGCAACTACCACCATCAGCGTTACCCAGCAGCCCGATTCAAATGGCATTTGGGTCGAATCCTGGAATGTGGATTGTGGCAGCGGTTCGTTTAAATCCTACAATGTTACATTTACACCTGAAAATGGTGTTGTGAATCCAACTGTTGAACTTCCTTAAACCAAATTGAATAGCGCAGGCTTTTCGCCTGCGCTATTCAATACAACTATTTCATCAGCGGATGGGACTTTCCCGTCCGCTTTTATTTCAATTTGCAAACAGTTTATAGCCAAATAGCCTAAATTAATCGCCCTAGACTATAATCGGGGAAAATTGTAAACGAAGCGAGTGGAGCACTGTATGTCTTTCAACATTGGTGAAAATATCGGGCCTTATCGGATCATTGAGCAGTTGGGTCAGGGAGGCATGGCAACTGTTTATAAAGCTTATCACGCGGCTTTAGATCGTTATGTTGCCCTCAAGGTTCTGCATGCGGCTTTTCACGAAGACCAGACTTTCACTGCGCGTTTTCAGCGGGAAGCGCGGGTGGTGGCTCGTTTGGAACACCCCAACATTGTTCCAGTTTATGATTATTCGGAGCATGAGGCGCGGCCTTATCTGGTAATGAAATATATCGAAGGGGATACACTAAAAGCCCGGTTGAACAAGGGTCCGCTTTCCGCAGAAGAGATCGAGCAAGTGGTCGACTCTGTTGGTTCAGCATTGGGATATGCCCATCGACAGGGGATTTTGCATCGCGACATTAAGCCGTCTAACGTTTTGATCGCAAATGACGGCGTAATGTATCTTGCAGATTTTGGCCTGGCGCGTATTGCATCCGCTGGTGAATCCACACTCTCGTCTGATTCGATCATGGGCACACCTCAATATATATCGCCCGAGCAGGCCATGGGTAAAAAAGACCTGGATGCGGGAACAGACATTTATTCCTTTGCGGTCATGCTGTATGAAATGGTGGTGGGGCAGGTGCCTTTCACCGCAGATACGCCCTTCTCCATTATCCACGATCATATTTACACGCCGTTGCCTTTGCCAATGGACGTTAATCCGAAAGTCCCTGAGCCTGTACAGCGCGTTTTGTTGAAGGCGCTTGCCAAGAATCGCCTCGACCGTTATGAAAGCGTTGAGGACATGATTTCGGCCTTCAAAGATTCCTGGCGCGAAGCTGGCGTTCCCATGCAAGGGAATGCCATCACCATGCGCCCAGGTAGTTTGAAGACCCCAACAAAGAGCCAGCCAAAAGCTCCCAGCCTAGTGGAACCTGCCGGTAGAACTGTGGCGGTTAAGAGCGCAGCCCCGAAGCGCTCTTCCCCCTGGATGTGGATTGGGGTTGGCGTTGTCGCAATCCTATGTCTCGGTGTTGCATTTCTTGCTGTATTGAGATATCGCACAACGCTTCAACGCCCGCCGACAGCTGTCCCTGCTACTTTAACAGCTGCCCCGCTGCCGCCTCCGACTTCTAATACAGCCGTTCCGCTTTCCACTCCACAAAGCACTACGCCCGAGATCGACGCAGCAACGAATTTGGTTAGCCAAAACCCCGGTGACCCGAATGCCCATTTGCAGCTTTCGCTTGCGCTTTGGGATGCCAAAGAGATTGCGCCATCTATGCAGGAACTGGCACAGGCTGCCAACCTTACTGGCCCGGACGATAAGGATTTCTTTATGAACGCGGCAAGTGAGTTTAAGACTCGTCAAGCATGGGTCCCCGCCGCTGGGATGTATATGCGTCTGGTCGCGATAGCGCGTGGCGGACAGGTGCCTGAAAATGTGCAGCGCGATCTGAACGAGGCGATTTATAAAGCCAGCGAAAACAAAGACATGCCCCTTTTTGTGTTCTTTGAGCGTATTGATAGTTACAACCTGCCGCTTGGGTATGTTTCTCGGGGAAGATACGCTCTGTACAACGGAAGTTTGGAAGACGCCAAAACTCAGCTGGCAAATGCAAAAAAGTTAAAGTCCGATATGTACGAGGCGTTTTTGCTCGAAGCTGAGATCGAAATGAAAGCTGGAAATAAAGATACTGCCAAGCCCATGCTGCTTTCGCTTTCTTCAGATTTGAAAGCATCTGATTGGATACGGGCCATGGCTGATACATTTTTGAAAACAATGGAGTAAACAATAATGCGAACACCTTTTGTAGCTGGAAATTGGAAGATGAACAAGACCATTGCAGAGACCCGGGAACTGGTCACAGCGATGAAGGCTGGCTTAAGTGGAATTACTGGCGTCGAGCGAGTGATCTGCCCCCCGTTCATGGCACTGGCGGCGGCTTCTGAATTGCTTAAAGGTTCAGGGGTCGGTCTTGGTGCGCAGAACCTGCATTGGGAAGAGAAAGGCGCGTTCACTGGGGAAGTTGCGCCTGGTATGGTGAAGGAATTGTGCGATTACGTTATTCTCGGTCACTCGGAGCGCCGTGCTTATTTCGGTGAGACAGATGAGACCGTCAACCGCAAGCTGCTTGCCGCCCAAAAATTTGATCTGACCCCGATCGTCTGTGTGGGTGAGACGCTTGAACAATACGAGTCGAATCAGACCCGTGATGTCGTCATGCGCCAGACGGGACTCGGGCTTAAGGGCGTCTCTGCAGAGTTTGCGTCGCGCATCATCGTAGCGTATGAGCCTGTTTGGGCAATTGGAACCGGCAAGGCATCCAATGGCAAGGAGGCGAATTCAGTCGTCAAAGATTTCATTCGGCCTGCCATCGCTGATTTGTACGGCGAGCAGACCGCGCAAGCCATCCGTGTTTTGTATGGCGGCTCTGTGACCGGCGCCAACGCTGCGGAGTTTTTCTCCGAACCCGATATTGACGGCGCGCTTGTCGGCGGAGCCAGCCTTAAGCTGGACGATTTCGTTCAGATCGTTACCCAATCCAAAGCATAAAAGGAGATCCGATTTTCCATGGTAAAAGCTGGCCTTATTTTAGGTATCGCAATGTTCTTCATCGTTCTGCTTGCGGCATCGGTCGTCAGTCCGCTGTGCGCTTTTTGCGTCCCGTTGTTGACGGGTTTGGCTGCGGGGTATCTCACAGGTGTGTTTGAAAAGAATCCGCTGACTACCGTGCAGCGCGGCGCTTATGCTGGGGCGATCGCTGGCGGGTTCGGTATTTTTGCGCAAATGATTGCGTCTGTAATCAATTCTTTTGTGATGCAAAATCCGAATTTTCAGATCAATCAATCGCTTGGCCTGCCCGTTGCTGATCCGACTACAGTGTGGATGGCTCAGATCGGTGTGGCATGCTGCGTTGGGTTGGTAAACGTAGGTCTGACGGCTGCGCTTGGCGCGGGCGGTGGTGCGATTTGGAATAACACGGCAGGGAAATCTGCTCTTCCTGTGGACGATCAACTTCCCCCTGCTGCTTGATTTTTTCGTGATTTTCTCAGGCTTCATCTGGTTTGTATTGATGCTTCTGCCGCTGGTATTTCTCCAGCGGCTTTTGCATCGCGAGATTCAGGCAGTGATGGTTTTGCTGACCCGCAATGTGCAATTGACTATCGGCCTGTTTTCTTTTTTGTTTTTTCCTGGCGTCTTTTTGCATGAATTGAGTCACTTCATCATGGCAAAGATCCTGCGCGTGCGCACGGGAAAAATTTCATTGATTCCACGTACTCTTCCAAATGGGCGTTTGCAGATGGGGTATGTTGAAACTGCCAGCACAGACATTATCCGCGATTCGTTGATCGGCCTTGCTCCGTTGATCGCTGGCACCATGTTTGTGGCGTATGCGGGTATCTACAAGATTCAGGTAAATACCCTTTGGAATGTTTTGCGAGACGGGCAATTTGAGTTATTTTGGATGGGACTTGGCTTGCTCCCCAAAGTCCCTGATTTTTTATTATGGTTCTATCTTACTTTTGCCATTTCCAGTACGATGATGCCCTCCGAATCAGACCGGCATGCCTGGCTTCCCCTTGGCCTATGGACGGCGGCCCTACTCGCGCTTGCCGTCTTTTCAGGCGCAGGCACATGGATGCTCACAAACCTTGCGCCGCTGCTGGATAATTTTTTGTTCTCTGTGGCTTTGTTGTTCGGTTTTAGTAACGCTGTGCATATTGTTTTGCTGTTCCCCTTTTTTCTTCTGCATCGCCTGCTGGTCTACTTCATGCAGGTGGATGTGCAATAGTTTTTTACTCATCCCAAAGATAAACGGTTTCATTCTTCTTTAAGTTGAAGATGGCAACGATCTTGCGGCCTTCTTCGAGGCTGACTTTTATTGCCGCGTTACGAGCTTCGTTTAAGTCTGCAATGCCCGTGGCGATATCGAGATAAAAATCTCCAGAGCGGGGGTTGATCCACGTGCCGAGCCAGCAATCAACTTCCCGCAGTACTGTTTCGTTTCGGATGACAAATTTTCGCAGTTCAGTTTCCAAATCCACAGTGGAAGGCAATATTTCTGTGCGAGACGGATACTTTGGAAAGCTCCACAAATCCATGGAAGGCAGGAATGTTTTTGCGTTCAGTCTGGATGCAGAACCGCCGTATTTTCGTGTCTTGGCTGCAACCCTCAAAATATATTTTTCGGAGATCATTTTTTTATTTCTTACGTCCCACTGCCAGCATTTTGTTACGGATGGGAAAGATCATGAAAAAGATATGCACGAAAGGCAGGAGTATATTTACAAGCAGATCAGACCTGACGAGTTTCTTTAAATAAAAGCTGTAGGGAAATGACAACTCATGGAAGCGCCGTAATTCCACTACTTCCAACCCTGCTTCTTCCAGCGTGGACTTCATCTCTGCCAGCGAGAAGATTTGCTTGTGGCCGAAAGGTTTTGCCGAATACATGGTGTTCAAGAAAGTGGGATATTTCCCGCGGGATAGCCAGTAGGTAAATTCTCCAAAGCGATGATAGAACGCATCGCGGCAGGGCGTATCGATCAATAAGATGCCGCCGTTCTTCAACATCTCTGCCGCGGACTTGAGCGTAGCCAGCGGAAAATTGACGTGCTCGATCACATCCCACAGAGTGACTACGTCAAATGTCTTGTGGGATGCTTTCCAATATTCATCTTCGATCGTGCGTTTGATGACTTCAAAACCATGTTTGGCCTTGGCGTAATAGGCGCGTGTATCGCTCAGTTCAATGCCAAGCACATCCGCGCCAGCATCTTTCATCTTGGAGAGGAACAATCCGCCTCCGCAGCCAATGTCCAAGACTTTTTTGCCAGGAATTTCTTTATGTCGCTTGACCGCATCCACCTGATGCTCGATCCGCTCTGGGTTCGATTGCAGAGACTTTTCGATATAGGCGATCTCTTCTGCCGTGAGCGCGCTCCCGTCAATGATGGGGGAGATTTCCTCTACAGGATCGAGGTAGTCAATAAAGTGGAATCCGTTTGGAGAGACGAATACATTTGTGCCAGATAATTTATATCTTGGGGAACCCGTTGGGTATTGTTTTATCGAATCGATGTTTTCCATATGACTGGTAGTATAACCTCAAAAATAAACACCTTTTATTCACCTATATTGAATTCACGCAGCACCCCAATATGCTCAGATGGGCAATAGGTGAAGCGCGCGTATCCTGTGTCGCCAAAGGCGAACGCAATTCCCTGACGATTTGCAAAAGGCTGCGCACCAAAGATGGTTCGCAATGCGCTGTTGAGGATTCCACCATGCGCATTTGCCCGTTCCACGTATGCTTATATGTTTGGGCCAAGTCAAGGATTGTCCAAGTGTTGAGCGTTTTATCGATCATCTGCCAGGTGGTATCCAGCCAGCGGACTAATTCAGCGGCGTTCCCGGTAATGTCAATGGATTTTTCAACAACATCCCGATTGTCATCGCTATCTCTTTCCCACTCGTGAATTTGACTTGCGATCTCTGTACTTCCTGGCGCTCCCATTCGCAGGCACCATGTGACTCGCCCCAGGCTAATGTGACGAACGAGTTCGCCTACAGAGTTGAAATTATCCGCAGGCCGCCAGGCTAACTGTCCCTGGGTGAGAGGCGCAACGGCATTGACGATGCTTTGGTGATAACCATTCCATCCATCAAAAATCGTTTGCAAAGTGTCTTGTGATTTTGTCATTATCGCTTTTTCCATTTTGTGATCAACATGGTCACGCGCACGCGCACCCGCGCATCCGCATTGGCCGAAGCCCACATCGAGCTTGCCTTTTTATAAACACTATCTTCCAGTTTTTCAAAGTCCTCCCACTCATCTTCCATGAATTCCTTCATTTCGGAAGGTGTGTCCCAATAGTAGAAGAAGGCAAACTCCTTTTCTTCTTTTTTGGAATACCACCCGTTGGACTCTGCCGCCCGCATGGCTTTGAACGCAGCTTCATCATCTTCCACTGCAGCAGGCAAGTCGCTCAATCTACCTGCAACCTGCCAGCCCGCCGACGAAACTACCTCCACCGACCAGTTTGACTCCACAGGACGCAGATCAATGAGAATGCCATTCGGCTTGAGCGTTCTTCGAATTTCATCCAGAGCATGAACCATGCTCTCATGACGCATTCATCAGAGTGACCATGCGAGGATGGCGATATCAAAGGTCTCTTTGGAGAAGGGGATGTGGCTCGCGCTTGCGCCTGCAAAATGGACATGCTTCTGCATGTCGTGAGGAGAGTATGCATGGGCGATGCGTAATGCATCATGGTCAGGATCAAACCCAACGGTTAAGGATGAAGCGGCGGCATATTTGAAGGTCAGCCGCCCTTCGCCGCATCCAACTTCAAGTACACGCTTGTCTTTAAAATCGACAAGCGCGTGCAGGTTTTTTTGCTCAAATGCTTCTGGGTCTCTTTGTAGGGTCATTTATTCTTAATTGTGCTGACTGATCGTTTGATGAGTTCTTTCAAGACTTTTGTGTCCACATCTTTCAGGGTCTTGATGTACAGGCATCCTTTGCCTTTTGTGTGCTTGCCAAGTTTTTCAAGAAGGTCTGCATATGTGTCCAAATAGCCGGGCAGATACAGGGTGATGTTTTGTTTGCGCGGAGAAAGACCGATGATCATCCAGTCCAGTTCGCGGCCGCTTGCGTACTTGAGGTGCTGCGTGCCGAACCCGATGATACTGGAACCCCACATCTTTGGATCTTCCTTCGTGGCCTGCTTCATGAGCTTGATGATCTCAGCGCAATCATTTCTCGTTTGCTCACTTGGGAAACCGTTAAGAAAATCTTCCACGCTTGCGTCGGTCTTTTTTGTCTTTAACTCAGCCATGATTATCTCCTTTGGGTAATAGTAAACTGGAGTAATTTCAGCATATTTGTTCTAATTTTTGAAAATATTTGTAAACGAAAAAACAGGCGACACGGAGTTTTTTGATTTGTTCCGTGTCGTCCATGTATAAAACTACAATGTTTTGAAATGAATCTGCGGCGCTTTGCGTTCCACAACCTGCTCGGCGGCGAGAGCCATCCGCAATAGTGTTGCCTCGTCCCAAGCCTTGCCCATTACCTGCAAGCCGATGGGCAGCCCTTTTTGAGTGTAGCCCACAGGGAATGTGATCGCGGGCAGACCCGTCAGATTGGCGGCAGTGGCGAAACGCATGATCTCGATGGTGGTGCTCAGGTCAGACTCGCCATCGGGCAGAGCGCCTTTCTTGATCTCTGGAGCGGAGACGCCAGTGGTGGGGGTGAGGATAACATCCGCTTTCTTGAAGGCGTTGTTGAAGTGATTGATCATGCGCGTGCGGATGCGCTGTGCGATCAGGTAATCCGTCGCTTTGAATTGTCGTGCAAGCGCGAGGTTGATACGGACATCCAAAGCATGTTCTTTGTGGTGCTTGGCGTAGGTCGCATTCATGGCTTGTGCCATCTCTGTCAAAATGCTGACGCTGTGCGCGATGCGATTCGCTTCCAAGTCGGGGATGGTGATCTCTACGATCTCGCAGCCTATCTTTTCATATTCCTTGAGCATGGCTTCGCAGGCAGCGACAGTCTCTGCGTCCGCATGGCGGAACCACGGCCAGTACACGCCGATCTTGAGTCCTTTGAGATTTTTATTGTCCCAGCCATCGAGTGAGGGCAGAGGTTGGTGAAGGGATGTTGGGTCTTTCGGGTCGGGGCCAGCGATGAGGGCATAAGTTAAAGCCGCATCGGTGGCGGAACCAGCCAAGGGTCCGATGTGAGCGATACTCCAATCCAATGGGGCCGCACCAAATTCACTTACTCTCGCAAATGTGGCTTTCAATCCGACCAATCCACAGAACGAAGCGGGGATGCGGATCGAGCCGCCTCCGTCCGCGCCGATGGCGACGGGCACAATTCCTGCAGCGACGGCTGTGGCGGACCCGCTAGAACTGCCGCCCGTGAAATGATTCGGGTTGTACGGGTTGCGCGTGGTGCCGTGGACGGGATTCAGCCCTGTCACGTTGATGCCGATCTCGTGCATGTTGGTTTTCCCAATGAGCAACGCGCCCGCGCTTCGCAGCCGCGCCACCACTGTGGAATCTTCCGCAGCTGGTGACTTGCCCAAGAATGCAGTTCCAACCGTGGTGGGATACGGCGTCATGTCGAGTTCATCTTTCACTGCCACAGGTACACCGTCAAAAATGCTGAGCGCCTTGCCCGCCTTGATGCGGATCGTGGATTCGCGAGCCTGTCTCATCACCTCATCTTGATTGACGGCGATGAATGCTTTCAATGGCTTATCGCCCTTGTCGCTGTTGCGAATGGCGCTTAAAACTTTTTTGGCAACTTCCTCGGGCGTCGTTGTTCCATCGCGGTAGGCTTTTGCAAAATCAAAGATGCTGACGAATTGAAAGCCATTTACGTGCGATGCTTCACGCGGCCATTCTTTTTCAGGAACCGCAGACGCTTCGGTTTGCAATGCGCCCACAAAGTGGATCGGGTGATGCGTGGGGTTTTCATCAAAGACCTGTTTCCGCAACCAGGTGATGCCCGCACTTTCAAGCAGGCTCGGCGTGATCAGTCCGCTCAATGGTCCTTCTACAAGTGACGCGAATAATTTCAAAACTCCACCCGCCAGATACGGCAGCTGTACGGACTTCAAGTCATAAACATCTTTCATGGTTTACCTCTCTTTGGCGAAATATTTTCATCGTGTACAAAAATCAAACCTTGAAGATCAGATCTAAATATTTCTTGAGCATATCACTGACCAGTCCGCGCATGGGCATGGTGGCTGCCATACCGTAGACTGGCGCCATCTCACCTTTTGCTTCGGGGTGTGCTTTGACATACTCTACCGATTCCTTGAGATCTTTGATGAATCTCTCTGCCACGCCAGGCTGCGTGTGACGCAGCGTGATACAGATGTGCATGCACGATGGCTTGTGCAGTCCGTTCAGACTCCATTTTTTGTGCGTCATCTGGTCGAGTACTTTGTAAATATTGAGCGTGTCTGACGCAAAGGCAACGACAAATAACGGGTCGCCAAGCAGGCGTAATTCGGGAATCCCTTTGATCTCTTTTTTGATTACATCTGCTGTTTCAAGAATTCTTTTGGCGGCATTCGTATACCCCCGTGCTCCAATGGATGTCAACGCGGCCCAGCATGCTGCACTTAAAGCTCCAGGGCGGCTGCCTGCGAAGGTTGGTGAAAAATACAATCCGCCGGGCCAGTCTGAGGCTGTGTAATATTGATAATGACGCAGTTCCTGTCCACGGTATAGAATGACCGAAGTGCCTTTCGCGGCATACCCATATTTGTGCGTATCCACGGAGATGGAAGTGACGCCGGGTAGGCCAAAGTCAAACTTGGGGACTGTGTATCCGAGTTGCCCCGCCCACGGGAGAATGAAGCCGCCAAGGCAGGCATCTGTGTGGAAGCCGATATGATGTTCACGCGCGAGTTCGGATAATTCCTCGATTGGGTCGATCGCTCCGTGCGGGAAGGACGGGGCTGAGCCCACGATCACGATCGTGTTTCGATTGATCGCTTTCCGTGCGGCGTTCACGTCTGCGCGGAAGTTGGCGTCCACAGGGATGTGAACCATTTTAATCCCAAAGTATTGGCTCGCCTTATCAAATGCGGCATGGGCGGTGACGGGTGCGATCATCTCAGGCTTGGTGATGCCTTTTGTGTCGCGCGCCCAATCGCGATAGGTTTTCATCGCCAGCATGATGCTTTCCGTGCCGCCCGAAGAGACTGTCCCGCAGATATTTTGATCCGCACCGTTAAGCATGCCTGCGCACATGGACACAATTTCCGCTTCGAACTTGGTCGCGCTTGGCCATACATCTGCATGCAGTGGATTACTCTGTGAGTTGATCGCGTACGCCTGATTTAGAAAATCAATGTGTTCTGTGTCACCGTGATACACCGCCCCTGAGATATACCCGTCCTTCCAATGCGATTCCTCCAGAGCGCGCATGGCTTCCATGTCACGCAAAATTTCTTTGTGGTCGCGCCCCGCTTCGGGGAGTTTCGCAAAGACAGGGAATTTGTCCTTGTATGGCTTTACGGATACTTCAATATCCGTCATGATCCCATCGTATTCTTTGTCAATTTTCTGGCTAAAGGATGGGATCTTCCTGACGCGCTTTTCGATCCACGTTACAAGGCGAGGAGGCAGCTTCCCCATATTTTTCATCAATAGGTCTTCGAGGTTCATTTCTAATTGCTTTCTTTGGATGCGGTTTTATTTAGTCGTGCATACATTTTCTTGTTGTTTTCATAAATGGCGAGGAATTCGTTGAACAGATCATCGTAGATATTGCGATGATCTGGATTGGGCGTGTAAGTCTTTGCGACAGGTACGCGTGAAGCGATCTCGTCGTAGCGGATATGTCCCAGCGCTGCGCCAGCCAGCAGTGCCGCTCCGCGCACATTGACCTCGATCGGGTCCTTCATCTGGCGAATCGGACGATTCAACACATCCGCGTGGATCTGGCACCAGATATCCGATTTCGCACCGCCACCCACCATGTTGATCGCCTCGACAGGTTTCTTGATGAATAGCTCAATGTATTTCAAAAGCCAGCGCGCGTTGTATGCCACGCCTTCAAACACGGAACGCACCATATGCTCGCGGGTCGTATGCAGGGACTGATTGAAAAATCCGCCGCGCACGAACCGATCTTCGACGGGAGTCCGCTCACCGTATAGCCAGGGAGTGAAGATCAGCTTCCCGCTCCCAGCAGGTGTCCGCTGTGCAATCTGGTCGAATAATTTGTAGGCGTTTTCAGGTTTTGTTGTTGATGCCAGTTCATCTTTATGGAAAAAGATATTGTCTCGCAGATATTGCAGGTTCACACCCGCACAGTCCTGCTCATTTGTGAGTAAATATCTTCCAGGAATGGCGGAGGGCAATGCAGCAAGGTTGTGGAATAGATCAGTCTTCTTGAATGGGACATGGCAGGTCATCCATCCAGATGTGCCGATATAAAGATGAGTTTCGTAATCTGCTGCCGCCCCCGAACCGACCGCCGCGGAATGCACATCGGGCGAGCCGATGATGACCTTTACATCATCCCGCAGCCCCCACTCCTTTGCGGTCTTTGGACTCAAATCACCAAGCACGGCATTGGCTTGTTTCAGATCGGGGAGTTTGTCGCGGTCAATTTCAGAGAGCCTGAGCAGATTTTCATCATAAACAATATTGTTGATATTTCGGTTATCCGTCACCCAATGCAGAATGATCGAGTTGACCGAAGCTGCGAATTTCCCTGTCAGCATCAAACCGATGTAATCGATCGGTTCAAGGAATTTGTAGGTGCGCTCGTAGATTTCAGGATGCACATATTTGAAATATAAAATATGGGCGATGGGGTCTTTGCCTGAATTACCCGGGATCCCGCCCGTGGTTTGGATCCATTTCAAAAGTTTTCCAAGCGCGTAGCCTTCCACTTTGATCGCGCCGTCCGTGATCTTGCGCACGTAGGGTTCGCCGCGCGAATCCATCCAGATGACCGCATTCGCCAGTGCATTGCCTTCCTTGTCCACGGCCACGGTGCCAGACCATTGGCCTGTAGTACCTATCGCAATGATGTCATCATTTGGCACAAGGCCTTTGCCGAGCAACCGTTTTATCACCGAGTTGATCGAGTCCCACCACTCGGCTGGCGATTGTTCTGCACCACCATCGGGTAAAAGCGAAACACGATTCTCCTGAAATTCACTGCCGATTAATTCCCCTTGTAACGAAAAAAGTGCAACCTTCGGCCCCGAGGTCCCCAGGTCAATAGTGAGAATATACTTTTGCGTCGACATGCCCTCTCCTCAATCTTGTATTAATACTTTCGCCCCACGAATTTTACCTTGCTTCATCTCAAACAGCGCCTGGTTGGCGTCCTTCAATCCATATTCCTGAAACTCGGGTTTGATGTTCGCATTCGCCGCGATCTGCAAGAACTCGCGCACATCATTGCGCGTCACATTCGCCACAGACTTGATCTCCTTTTCCATCCACAACTGTGACGGATAATTTACTTGGAGAAGCGAAGCCTTGTCATTTTCTTCTTTACGGATGGCATTCACGACCAGTCTTCCGCCTGCTCTCAAATATTTTAGCGCCTCTATCACTAGGCCCCAAACTGGAGTGGTGTCAACGACAGCATCCAATGCCCCCGGCGGACTCTGATCTATCGTCCCTGCCCAGGCCGCTCCGAGTGATAAAGCGAATTCGCGTTCTTCTGCATTTCTGCTGAATACAAAAATATCCGAATTTGGGAATTTATATTTTGTAAGTTTCAACACCAAATGATTTGACCCGCCAAACCCCATCAGTCCAAGTGATTGTTTATCCTGCAAGTTGCTCAAACGCAGTGACCTGTATCCGATGGCGCCTGCACACAACAGCGGCGCGGCTTCGGAGTCTGAAAGTGAGTCAGGGATGGGGTGTACAAAATCCGCGCGGACTTTCATGTATTCGGCATATCCGCCGTTGATATCGCGCCCCGTAGCTTTGAATTCGGCGCAAAGATTTTCCCGCCCAGTTTTACAAAAGTCACAAGCTCCACAAGCAGATGCAATCCACGCCACGCCAACGCGCTGCTTGGATTGCAAAGTCCCCAGACTTTGCATGTCATCGTCCAAAGTCTGGGGACTTTGGACTCCGATAACTTCTCCCACCACTTGATGACCCAAAATCACGGGTAAGCGTGGCGGCGTCATCCGACCTTCGATCTCGTCCAACTCGGTGTGACATACTCCGCAGGCCGTCACGTGGATTAACACTTCGCCCGAGCCGACATTCGGCTCGGGCACATTTTCATAAGAAAGAGGAGAGGGGTTTTGTGAGATCAGTCCCGTCTCACGCAGGAGCATCGCTTTCATTTCGGCGGCAGGGTCAACGCATATTCAACGCCCAGTTTTATCCATGCACTGAGCTGCTTCGTAGTTTTATATCCATCAGGTTCCACGAGTAGCCAGCCTTTCATGGGCTTGCCTCGCAAGGCAAACGGCTTGGTATAGTTCTTCTTGAGAAAAGTTTCGTGCTGGGCTGGGTCAATGCGCACGACCATATCGCCTTTATACCATCCACATGCCATGTTGCCGTGAACCAGGTATCCCAGCCCGCCGAACATTTTCTTTTCCACAAAAGGCAGTCCTTGCAACTCCGTGCGGACACGCTCCGCAAATTTCAAATCGTAAGCCATCTCGTGCCTCACCAATTACCATGTACCAATTACTTATTATCCTGTCCCGAACTGTCTATCTCCAGCATCGCCCAAGCCTGGGACGATGTACGCGCGTTCATTCAAGTGATCGTCAATGGCGGCGATATAAATATCAATATCAGGGTGCGCATCCTGCATGGCTTTGATACCTTCAGGAGCAGCGATCAATCCAACGAACTTAATTTTCGTTACGCCCCAACGTTTAAGAATTTCGGCTGTGGCAGTTGCAGAACCACCAGTTGCCAGCATGGGGTCAAGAATAAGGCAGACAGAAACGCGCGGGTCAACAGGGAGCTTGTTGTAATATTCCACAGGCTTAAGCGTATGTTCATCGCGATATAAACCAATATGCCAAACTTCAGCCGATGGCATGAGTTCCCAAATGCCCTCCACCATGCCAAGTCCCGCGCGCAGGATGGGAACAAGTCCGATCTTTTCCTTGAGCTCGTGTGCGGTCATTTTGGTGAGCGGGGTCTCGATCTCAATGGGAGTGGTTGCAAGATCAGCAGTAGCTTCATATGCAAGAAGTCCCGCGATCTCCTGAACGAGTTCACGGAACTTCTTGGGTTCGGTATTTTTATTTCTTAAGCGGGAAAGTTTATGAGCAACGAGCGGGTGTTTGGATGCGTGGACAGTGGACATTTAATGCTCCTGTTTTTGAAGTTTCCCTATTATAGCGTGAGAACGAATTTATGGTTCATCCCTTGACAAAGGAACTGATTTTGGTAAAATAGTAAACACTGTAAACAATTATAAACATATATAACAATAGGTAACTCAATGGCACAGACAAGGCGCGAAAAATTACGAGACGCAACCCGCGAAGAGATCATGTCCACGGCATGGAAGCAGATCGGCGAAGTGGGTGCTTCGGGATTGTCTCTGCGCGGGATTGCCCGCGAAATGGGGATGACTGCGCCCGGGCTATATCGCTACTACAAAGACCGCGACGCGCTGGTCACAGCCTTGTTGATGGATGCCTTCGGCTCGTTCACCTCCGCGCTGGAAGCTGGCCGCGACTCCCGCAAAGCAGATGACCACGCTGGAAGATTTTCCGCGATGGGCAAGGCGTATTTTCAATGGGGAGCTTCAAACCCTCAGCGATACATGTTGTTATTCGGGACGCCGATTCAGGGCTATATGTTTGCAGAAGAACTTGGTCCCGTGGCACAGCGTAGTTTCCTTGTGTTGCAGGGAGTCATTGGCGAGGCGCATGCAGCAGGGAAAATTGTCGGGGAGGTGACTGCGGTTCGTTTGCCTACCAAGCTCAAGGCGCAGTATGAAACGTTGAGTCGGATGGGCATGCCATACGGTCCGCTGGTCACTCATCTGGCGCTATCTGTCTGGTCATCGATTCATGGAATTACATCTTTATATTTGTATAACTATCTGAATGGCTTTTTGGGCGAACAAATGGAAACGTTTGTGGATGCTGAACTTGCAAAAATTTCTCACATGTTGGGGTTTGAATAAGGAGTTTGAATGAAAGTATTGATTGTTGGTGCGGGAATTATTGGCTCGGTGTTTGGTTGGGCGTTGACTGATGGCGGGCATGATGTGACTCATTTTGTGCGCAAGGGCAAGGCTGCGCAATTTGTAAACGGGATGCCAGTGGATATGCTGGAGAATCGCAAAGGCAAAAAAAATTTCATCGGCAAATACAGCATCAAGGTGACTGAGACTCTCACGACTGCGGACGGTTACGAATTGGTAATCGTACCGACCAAGCCATATCAGGTGATGGATGTGTTGAAGCAGATCGTGCCGCTCACTGGCAGCGCAGATTATTTGTTGCTGACTCAAAACTGGAATGGCACCGCAGAAATTGACGCAGTGCTTCCGCAGTCTCGCTATATTTATGGCGATGCTCACGCGGGCGGCGTGTTCAAAGATGGCTTGTTGATCGGCGTCATCATGAACGACATTGTGCTTGGGCAGGTGAACGGAAAACAAGACGCCATTTTGAAAAAGTTTGTTGCATTGTTCGAAGGCATTCAAATGAAAGTGGTTCTGCCTGAAAATATTTTGCATTACATCTGGGTGCAGTATGCCATCAATGCAGGCCTGTGGACGGGTTTGGTGCGTGTGGGCGATTTGCAGAAATTGTTGGGCGACAAGGTAAATGGGCCGCTGAGTTTGCTCTCGGTGAAAGAATGTTTGGATGTGACCGCGAAGCGCGGCATTGATTTGAAGAAATATCCCGACTCGCAAATGTATATGAACACAGGCTCAAAGATCGGCGCGATGATCGCGGGCATGATGGTGCGGATGATGTTCAAGTTCAACCCAAGTGTCCAGCGTGCTTCGGCGCATGGACTTGGGGACCCGATCGAAATCAAGGAAGCGTTTGATAGTTTACTCAGAACGGGCGAAGAGCTTGGTGTGGAAATGCCAGTTACAAAAAGTTTTCAGCAAGATATGGAGCGGTTCGCCGCTAACGGAACCCATTGATTCTAAAAAAGGAACAGGTGCTCCCTGTTCCTTTTATTTTGTCAGGTGCAATATTATGAAATTACTCCCAATAAGCAGATGCATCCTTAATTGCTTTTTGCTTCTCATTCCTATTCTGGCTTGGAATGCAATTCTTGCTTCCAAGCTGCCTGCTGGGTATCAAGCTGAGATGTTCGATAAAGATATTCCATCGGCCGTGTCTCTTGGCGAAAATATTTTCCGCTCTTTGGTGATGTTTCTGCCATTGCTAATGCCTTTGAATTTAGTCGGTCGTTCTCAAAAGCTCGGTTTATATATTTTTATTTTTGGCATGCTTGTTTATTTTCTGTCATGGGTGGTTTTGATCGTGCTTCCAGGCAGTACATGGAGTATGAGCGCCGTTGGATTTTTGGCGCCCGCATACACACCCTTGATCTGGCTGGTGGGAATTGGTTTGATCGGGGCGCAATTTTATTTCCACTTCCCATATCAAAGCTGGATGTATATCCTGCTGTCCATAGTTTTTCTTTCGTTCCATATCACACACGCAGCGATTGTCTATCTGCGTTTGAATTCCTGAAAAAACGATAAGGAGACAAAATGAATTTGTCACAGTTTGCTCGAAAATATTCCCTGCCAGGATATTTCATCCTGGCATACGCCATTTCATGGACAATCGGCATCCCGCTGGCATTGATCGCGCAGGGAAAAGTTAACTGGCAAATTCCGTATTTCGTCCACTATTTTTATGCCTACGGTCCTATGCTGGCGGCTTTGATCATGACGGGGCTGACAAAAGGCAAAGCAGGCATCGCTGATATTTTCAATCGATTGACCAAATGGCGCATGAGTCTCTTGTGGTGGATGGTTGCCATTTCTCCACTTGCTGCATATTTTGTGATCGTGCTTGTGTTGCGCGTCATTCAAGGCACATGGGTGGACTTGAATCTTTTGGGCGAAGTCAATTTCCTTCCTAATCTGGGAATCGGCGCACTTTTCCTGTGGATATTCACTTACGGAATTGGCGAGGAAGTTGGCTGGCGTGGATATGCCTTGCCGCGTTTGCAGGAAAAAATGAGCGCATTGAATGCGACACTGGTATTGGGCGTGCTTTGGGCATTGTGGCATTTGCCAATTTTTTTCTACTTGTTCGACCCTGCCATTGCCATTGGTTGGTTTTTTGGCTTGATGAGCGGCGCAATACTTTTTACATGGCTTTATAACAGCACAGGCGGCAGCTTGTTGACCGTGGCCTTATGGCACGGCACATTTAATTACATCACCGCTTCTGCGGCGGGTGAGGGACTCGGCGCTGCGATTATGAGCACGCTTGTGATGGTATGGGCTGTCGCGTTGATTTTCATTTACAAACCAGCAAACCTGTCCGCAAAGAAAAAGCAGGTGATTTCGTCATGAAGCCAAAGCCGTTCATAATGGCTGCTGCCTATTTTATTGCGGTGATCGTGCTGGCGCATTTCTTTGTCCCGCCAATTTATGATTGGACGCAAAACACCATCAGCGATCTGGCTTCGCAAGGCCACACGTACAAGTGGATCATGCAAGCGGGCTTCATTGGCTTCGGCTTGCTGATTGCCTGGGGTGTTGTCGCTCATTTCAACCAAAACAGACGCGCGTATTTTCTGCTTTTCGTCGCCGTGTATGGATTGTCCATTTTGATGTCTGGAATTTTCTGCGCCGCGCCGATTGACCCATCCTTTCCAAACTCATTGCACGAATCTCAATTGCATTCCATGTTCGCCACCATTGCAGGGATTTCCATGAGTATCGGTATTTTTTGGCAGTTTGCCGTATCTTCAAACCATCGCGAAAGATGGACGCGCTTCACCTTTTTTCTTTTGGTCATCGGAATATCAGGTCTGTTTGGGCTTGCGGAAAACCATATCTTGATGATCGATAAAGGGATTGTCCAAAGAGTTTTGTATCTGGTAGGATTGGCGTGGCTGGTTTATGAGGAAAGAAAAATAATTTCGGGAAGGGAAACTTCAAAATGAACGGAAATGATTTTATGGCGTGGGTCTTGCGTTCTCCAATCCACGGACTATTGAGCAACGGCATGATGCTTATCACCATCACAGGCCGCAAGACGGGCAAGAAATACACAACCCCCGTTGGCTATTATGTGGAAGGCGATACCATGTGGGTCATCACCAGCCGCGAACGGACGTGGTGGAAAAATCTGCAAGGCGGTGCAAAAGTGGATCTGTTGCTAAAGCGCAAACCTGTGCAGGGATTTGCCGATGTGGAGTTGGATGAAAAATCTGTGCTGGCAAGAATGCCTGAATATTTACGTCATATTCCGCAGGCGGCAAAGCAAATGAAGGTTCGCATGGAAGACGGGAAACCAAACCCAGAAGATGTGGCCGCCACTGCCAAAGATAGGCTGTTCGTAAAAATAAAGATCTGATCCAAAACAAACACGCCGCTCGGAAAATCCCGAGCGGCGTGTTTTATTCATCATTCCGCATTCATTACAACTTCACCTTCTCCTCGGTCAAACTATTCGCCTCTTCCATCGCCGCCGCACGGATGGAAATGGGGAAGCGGTTGTTAAGCGGACTCCACTTTGCGCCCAGCGCAGTCGGGTTCAGCATCAGCCACGTCACAATTCCACGCAGCGGACCTGTCATTGAGGTGGCCACATGAAATTCGGCCAGCGTTGCATCGTCCCAGCCGCCGAAGATGCCGTATAGGAACATATACACGGTCAGGCTTGGCAGAATGCCCACAAAGAAAATAATAATGCTTGTGATCTGATCGCCCTTCCAGATGAAGTCGGAGAGACTATTTATCAGCAGGTAATGTGTGCCCAGCGCTAGAAGCGGCGCTCCGACCGATTGCCAGAAGAAGAATCTTTGCGGGAAACAAAGTTTGTTATTCACGAAATAGGACACAAACCCTTTGGTTAGCAAGCCGACGAAATACGCGATGATCAAAGCGTTCACTTGGAAGCGTTTCAATAAAACCAAAGCCAGCACCACGCGGACGATCTGTTCGCCCGTTACCAGCGCGGATTTGATGTATGGTTTGTTCGAACCAAGCTGTACCTGATCACCAACCCAGGATGGATATTGAACCGCGCCCCAAATTAACAACGGCACAACGTACACTGCCGCTCGCGCAAAGTCTGGCCCCGAAGCGCCAAGGATAAAGCGCGGCCCGACCGCCAGCAGCACAGCCGCGAGAAACGCCGAGATCATCCCGCCCCATTTGTACATCATCACCGTGTAATACTGGCTGAGAACCTTTCGTCCGTGTGAGATCGCCTCAGAGATGGATGGCATTGTTCCGTCTGAAAGGGTCGTGACCACGTTGAAGGCAAATACAAAATTCTGTGCGAGAACCCAATTGCCCCAGATCTCTGCGTAATTGATTAGTTGCGCCTGCGTGATCCAGATCTCCGCTGCCTGCCCAGCCGACCAAGCGGCCGAGCCGAGCATCTCGAACACGCCAAATTTGAAACTGGCTTTCACAATATCCCAATCGAAATGCGCTAAAAACAGAACTCGAACATTCAACCCGATGCGTTGATACAACCGCAGCCCGAACAGGAAGGTCAACAACTCCGCAGCGTAGGCCGCGATGCCCAGACCCAGCAATCCGCCCATGGCACCGCCGAATGTGGGATGTGCTCGTCCCCACGCATACGCAACGGTGACAAAGATTGGTTGCACGATCATCGGCAGCAGAAGATTCAAACCAAGGTCAAGGTAACGCGCGTAATCGTTGCGCTGAATTCCAGAGAACGCGTATAGGAACAGTCGGTAAAAACCTGGGATCTGAATAAAGGCATGAATCACCACGCTCCACGCATACAACGAATACGTCGAGCGCGGCGCAACCGTCATTGCCAGCGCGATCACAAGCGCCACCTGCACCGCCCCCGAAAGCAACTGCCACCACACGAACACCTGCCCAAATTTTATTCCGCGCTGCGGGTCATCCACACGATACTGCGAAAGATATTTTACGAACGCAATGCTTGTGCCCATGTCAAAAAAGAACCACGCGATATTGAAGAACTGCGTCACGCGCCCCCACATCCCCAAGGCCTGCGCCGATGGCAAAATAAAAGAAGGCAGAATTAAGTTTTGATAAATGATGAGCGGGATGAAGAAGATGACGCCCGTGGATAACGCCACCAAAAAGCCTGACAGCGGACGATGGAATCCGACTTCCTCCCAACCGCTCGCTTCTTCCCTGACCTCGAACCTGCTTCTGTCCGAGACAATTGAATCCAACGCCTCAGGGTGAATCAAACTATAGCGCCGCACGAGGAAGAATGCGCCAAACGATGTGACGATCATCAATCCCATCACGATAAACAGGATGGTTTGATCTGCCGCGTGCGGGACAGGGGAAGCAGGATACTCCGCAAAGGAAAGCGGCGTCCGCCCTGCGGAGCGTTCTACGAGATGATAGATCAGATAATTGAAATATCCCCATTCCTGAATTTGAGGATTGGCTTCACCGAGAAATGCGTTGAAGACATATTTCTGCGGCGTGACAGACCATAAAACCCATTCGCCGTTTTCGTAGGATGTCACCAGCGGCTGCACGGACGAAAGCGGAGTCACTACAGCAGCCCGCTCGCGGATTTGCGGCGCACCGTTCCAGATGATCTCTTTGACGAGTGCATCATCTACTGCGATGGATGTCAGACTAACTGCGTCTTCCTGTGGTTTCAACTCAAGCGGAACCCCAAGCAAGGTATTGACTTGCTCGGCACTGATACTCGGGCCAAGGATCAGCACCAGTCCCGCCGCGCCAGTTTGGGTACGAGTCAGAAGCGTTTCGTCGTTGGGAATCTCTCCGTTCAATACGAAGACATCCGCCAGCGCAGGGTCATCCACAAAGCTGAAATTCGCTAACTGCAATGCGGTTTTCACGCTATCTTCTGCGCCAGCGTAATACACGCGCAAGGTATCATCCGCGTGGACGGGTTGCATGGTTGAGAAGGTGAGTGCGAGAACGAAGAAAAGCACAAGCCACTTGCTGATACGTTTGGACATGATCCCTCCCGAGTGGTGGTTTATCGAAACAGACGAAACACAAATGGCAGCGCGCCCAGTGCGGCGCATAGAATAATTCCAATAATAAAGATGGTCAGGCAGGTGGGCAGCAGCCAGCGGAGCCACGTCCACGCGGCGTATAAATTCCAGGCCTTGATGGCGATAGGCTGGGCCTTGCGGATCAGGTCTGGCGCTTCTGCTTCCAGGTTGATAGTTGGCTTTGCCTTCGGCGGCGTGGCTGTAACAGGCTTTGCTTTTATCCGCAGGTTTTCGGGGATCGTCAGGTTCGCGCCGCAATATGCGCAAGTCATACGGACGGCACCCGCTTCCGCTTCGTTGGGCGCGCCGCAAGCCGTGCAGGGAAAGGTTTGTTCCATTGAGTATAGCCTCCAGAGTACCCCATTATATAATGCCCTCGGTCACAAATTACGTTTTTTACTTTACGAAAAAGGCAATTTGTGACCGCGATGGATATACTTAAATAAAAAAAGCGGACAAGGTTTTGTCCGTTTTTTTTATTGAGTGGATTGGTTAGAACGAACTGAACGCCGCCCAAAGGCTGGCGAATACTCCGATCAGAATAGGGATCACGGTGATCAGAATGATGATCATAACGAATGCCGTGATACCGCAGCTCAGCCACATGGACCATTTGGTAACCGACTTCGCTGTATCCGCATAGCTGGCCATGATCGGTTCAATGCTTGCAGATGTGTAGCCTGTACCTGGATTGAATTTATACACTTGTGAATTTCCCAGCGCATCCACGGTGCGGCGTGCATCCGATTCGCTGACGTTGGAGAAGCTCATATATTTTTTCAGGGCTTCTTCTTTCTGGCCTCTTTGGGCAAGCTGAACCACCTCAGACCATTGCGCGCCATAGCCCATCATTTGACCCATATCCACACCGCTGAAGAGGCTGCCTTGCGGCTGCTGCTGGTTGGGGTCTGGTTTGCGTAAATTCTCTGGGATCGATATTGCGCTTCCGCAATAGGGACATTTGACCGAGCTTTCCCCGCCGGGCGGGTCAATGGGACCTCCGCAGGATGGGCATTTCAACAATCTTATTGATAAATCAGACATGGCTCTTCCTCCAGTTTTGACAATAGGCAGATTATACGCCGTTGTTATTTTCCTGGAGCCTTACATTCGTACTATATACTCCCGCCTTGTATGGGGTAAAAGCATAATTTTTCAACAAGCGGTAGAATTGGTATGAGGGCACTTAGACGTGGTCAAGCAGCCCATTGTTGAGCGAGTTTCAGCATAGCCGCAGACGGTCTGCCTCGCTGACAGGGTATAGTCCAAGGTGGTAGTGGCACTTTGAAATTGA
>Ga0172373_10001619_pt1 | contig 36222 bp, 29 predicted proteins | sample Lak10m_2_FD_114546 | JGI IMG/M metagenome (GOLD analysis project Ga0172373, IMG submission 114546) | Freshwater microbial communities from Kabuno Bay, South-Kivu, Congo - kab_092012_10m | ecosystem: Environmental > Aquatic > Freshwater > Lake | place: Democratic Republic of the Congo...
GCATCCTCGGCGTCGAGGATCACCGGGGGGAAGCGGCAATCAATAGGATTGGGAAGAGACGCTTTCGGCAGAGGACTGAGGGAGATGCCTGCTGTGTGCTGATCCGGAATGTCTGTCCGGAAAACCGGCGATCGTCGTTGAGGCCCCTGGAGATACGACGATCAGCGCAGTCGTTCGCGCCATCCAGTGCGAGCTGCGGGGTTGGCAATCAATCTTCGCAGCGCAGAGCCGCAGGGATCGATCATCAACTGACGATCGCAATTCATTGGTATGAACTTATCGCCGAGCGCGCGGCGGCGCTGCTCGAAGGAGAAGTTTGTACGGCAATGGGCGGCCAGATCACACTACGGCCCGCATCCACTTCGTTTATTGGTCGCTTTCTGACTTCGCATTACCGGCTGCGGACGGCGGACGCAGTTCCCTGTCGAAGACCTCCTCGGCTGCATCTTTTCCCCGCCCCGATAGCTTCATCAGGTCCAAGTAGAGCTGAAGTGGGGAGACAACCTTTACGCCGTCGAGATAGCTGACGTTCTGTTCTCGACACATCTCTGCGACTCGTGGCGAGATGTACGGAGTGCAAAGCAGAATCGCACCTTCCGGGCGATCCCCCTTGAGTTTTTGTAAGAGGCCCAGGACCGTGTTCGGCAATAGGTGCTGCCGAGTCTGCACGAGCAGATCGACCTGTCGCTGGTCTGGCTTCAGTGAAATCATGGATCGTTGGGTGAATCCGAGATGCCTGGAGGCCAACAAAAAAACTGACCGGCCGTCAACGTCAGAAGGGCGGTCAGTTCGAGGTACGATGTCGAGTTAGCGATGCAGCGCAAATGCACCACATTCCATGAAATGCACACTGTTCGGTGCTTTGTCAGAGATTTCCAAATTTCACAAGTCGTTAAAAAAAATAGAGACTTGCGGAAACGTGGCTCACCTGTCTATTTCGCCCATGACGATATCGAGGGATCCGACAATCGCAGGGATGTCTGCCAGGGGAACACCTTCACAGATGCGGTCGGTGACGGACAGATTGCAGAAGCAGCTGCTCTTGGCTCGCAGGCGGAGAGGATTTCCTTCTCCGTTACCGACGATGTAGAAGCCCATTTGTCCTCGGGGGCATTCTGTTTCGAGATAGACTTCGTCCTTCGGAAGTTTGGCATTGAGCTTAAAGGGTTCACGGTATGAACCAGCGGCGGCGATGTATTTGGGGATGGCCTGTCGTACGAGTTTGATGGACTGCACGACTTCCATCATGCGAACGTAGAAGCGGCACCAGTTATCGCCGAGCACGACTTCGCGGGGAGCGGCGGTGAACGGGGCGACGGGAACATCGAACTGATAACCGCGATACATGCGGGTGTAGATTTCTTCGCCGTCGCGACGGAGATCAATATCAACGCCGCTTCCGCGGAGGACCGGGCCTGTGCAGCCGTAGCTGACGGCCATCTCCGGCGTGAGCACTCCCATACCGGCAGTACGTTTGATAAAGATCGCGTTGCGGGTGAGGAGTGTGTGGTATTCTGTGATGCGTGGTTCGAGCCATGCGAGGAACATTTCGACGACGTCGAAGAACTTGAATGTTTCGCGAGGCTTGCGACCGGTGAGCGACGCAAGTCCGTCGGGGATTTCGATTTCTTCGGGGAGATCGTGGGTAGCACCGCCGATGGTGAGGTAGCTGCAGGTGAGTCGGGCGCCGCAGGCTTCTTCGAACAGGTCGAGGATGATTTCGCGTTCGCGGAAGGCGTAGAGGAATGGGCTGAAGGTCCCGAGATCGAGTCCGTAGGCGCCCATACCGACGAGATGGCTGGAGATGCGTCCCAGTTCCGCGATAATCACGCGGAGGTGCATGGCTTTTTCGGGCACCTGCATATCGATGAGCTTCTCTACGGCGAGTGAGAAGCCGAGATTCATGTTCATGGCCGCAAGGTAGTCCATGCGGTCGGTATAGGGGATGTACTGTGGCGGGCTGAGGTTTTCGCCGATTTTTTCTGCGCAGCGATGCAGGTATCCAATGTGCGGCGTGCACTCGTGGACGATTTCGCCGTCGGTTCGCAGGAGGAGTCTGAGCACCCCGTGTGTGCTGGGGTGCTGTGGTCCCATGTTGACCAGCATCTCGTCCGTCTGAACGTCAAATTCGATGACTCGCGGATCTTCAATCACAAGGCTCATAGTGCCAGTGTCCTGACGGGTTGATCAAACATAAGAAGCTTAGCGGCCGCGAACACCGTGGTATTCGAGGGGGAATTCGTAATCGCGTCGGAGTGCGTGGCCGGTCCAGTCTTCCGGGCAGAGGATACGTCGGAGGTTGGGGTGACCTGCGAACTCGATACCAACAAGATCATAGGCTTCGCGTTCGTGCCAGTTGGCGATGCCCCAGATGGAGCTGACGGAAGGCACGACAGGAAGTTGGCCTGCCTTGTCATCCTTCCAGCGGGGGACGCTGACTTTCAGCTTGGCGACGTGCCTGAGTTTCAGGCTGGTGAGGTGATAGACGACTTCCACGTGCGGCTCGTGTCCAAACTTTGCGGCTTTCTTCGCATCGGGTTCGAGGTAATCAACGCCGCAGAGATCGTTGAGATGGTCGAACAGGAGGCGCTGGTCATCACGAAGGAATCGAGCAACCGGCACAAGCGCGTCGGCGGACACCTGGATCCATGAATCCTTTGCCTTGTGGATTTCAGTGCCAACGGCATCTGAGCCGAATTTTTCCAGCAGCAGCTGATGGATTTCTGAAAGGGTCATCGATTTTCTCGCAGAATTGACATTGGCGACGCGGCGGGGGACTGGGTTCAGCCGACACCGGCGAGTGACTGATCGGGAGCCTGGGCGGACTTTTTGGAGAGGGCACGAATCCAGTCGAGATCTCCTCGTTTCCAGACGTAGGCGAAGCCTACGAGCAGCACGCAGAAGAAGACGAGGATGTCGATAAGCCCGAGCCATCCGAGCTGGAGGGCGGTGGCAGGTGAGATCACCTGATCGGGAGTCATCGCTGCGGGATCGACGCTGAGCAGACGTGCGCTGAGAATTTCGCGGGCAGAGTCATCCAGCCGAACATCGGCGAGCTGCATCACGCTGCCGTAGACAGAGGCCCATGGGAAAAAGAACGCCACTTCGACGTCGAAGATAATGAACAGCAGGGCAACCACGTAGAATCGCAGGTCGAACTGAATGTAGCTGGAACCGATTGCTGGTTCGCCGCACTCGTAAATCGCGTCTTTCTCTGGCGTTGGCAGACGCGGACGCAGCAGCTTTCCGAGGAGCAGCGGCAGCATCAAAAAGGCGATTGCGAGGAGTCCAAAAATCAGGAAATGACCGACGAGATCCGTCATGGTAAGCGATCCGGAAAGCGAGCGATGAAATCAGTGGCTGATGGCAGCAGGGAGCAGTGGCTGTCGAGCATTTTGTGAACACGGACCGGAATGCCAGCAACAGAGTTCAGGTTCTTCCGGTTGCCAGCAAAACATGACGCGGCGTCCATCGAGCAAGCCTGGAAAGTCGATGGTTCCATGCACTGGGTCGGTCAGAGTCCCGCCAATCTGTTTTAACTCAAGCTGAAGCTCTTCGAATCTCTGCTGGTCCGCTGCCAGTTCCTTCGCGTAATGATCGACTTCCTGTTCGTAAATGGAATCATCTTCGGCGGCCGGGTAGCGTTCTCTGAGCGACTGCAGACGGTCACTGCGCCACTGGAGGTCCCGATGGAGTTCGACGATATCTTTTACGATGGACCTGACCAGTGGCAGCCTGGCGTTGACATCAGTGGTCGTCAGCATGAGTGGACTCTCCGGAAGACCAGCAAGCACAAGAACCTGCGACACATTGCTTAATGTTCTGCACCGGCAAATTCGAACGGGCTCGGCTCGCCCTTTACCCAGACCGGCTGATGCAGGACTTTTGATTCCGCAACAACGGACGGGTTCAGCGTTGCTTTTCCCCACGCAATCTGCAGCGGCAGTTTCGCGTAGTCCACAATGCACCCATCGCGGCTGTAGCAGCTGAGGTCGTAGTTTGAACCCATGAAAATGCAGTCTACGGGACACGGTTCCACGCACAGAGCACAGAACATGCACTTGGTGTAGTCGATCGTGAATCCGTTGACACGAAATCCCTTGCCGACAGGACTTTTTTCCTTGTCGATATAGATGCAGTCCACCGGGCACGCCACCGCACACTTTTCGCAGCCGATGCAGGTGGTCAGGTCAAATCTGTGGAACCCCCGATAACGCGGTTTCACTCGCACCGCGACTTCCGGGTATTCGTAAACTTCCGTGAACGTTCTTCGCTGATAGGTACGGAACATGGTCAGCAGCGTGACGTACATGCCCTGAAGCACTGTCGCAACCGACATCCACACATTGCGAAACCACAGGAACATCTGATGATCTCTCCGAGCACAGATTTTCGAGGCTGAACTCCCCATCCGGAATGATTATAGGAGAGCCGGGCGAGCACGCAACCGGACACAGAGGGGTCTTGACGGTGGGAAGTGGTGTTGCGGGCAGATTCCACTGCGGGTGAGCAAGGGTTCTCAAATCGCATCCACAGAGCCGCTGCTGTCCGCAAATCGTTCAACCGGTGTCCCCAGCTTCTGCAGGAGACTTACAAACAGATTCGACAACGGTCGGTCTTCATGAGTGACTGCTTTTTGCCACGGTTCCTGGCCCCCTTCCCACGCTCCTCCCTCAGGATTTTGCGGTCCGTAGTTGAGGTACTGGTCGTGCCGCAGTCCCATTCCGCGACCACCCGCCAGAATCAATGGGTAGTTTCTTGAAAGATGGAAAGCGCTGGAGGCCGAGCCGAACAGGCACAGGGTGTTGTCCAGCATAGTCCCCTCTCCACCCGGTTCCGGTGTCGTTTCCAGACGCCTCAGAAACCTCGCCAGCTCCTCGCTCAGGAACCGACAATACGTCCCAAAATTCTTCCATCCACCCGGTTCCTTCGTGTTGTGCGACAGCTGATGCGTCAGGTTGAAGCCAACTGCCCTCGCCAGATAGTCGCTGATGCCAACGCCATTCTCCCGGCCGATCTGCCACGTAGCGACTCGCGTTGAATCTGTGCGGAAGGCCAGATAAATGAGTTCATACATGGTTTGCAGAAATTCCCGCGGCTGCTCCGGCGACAGCTCCAGATTCAAGCCCCCCGCATCTACCTGCGGCAGCGGCGTATGAATCCACCTGGCTGCCTTTTCCACGCGAATCTCAGTTTCGCGAACTGCGTGCAAATAATCCTCCAGTCGCCCCTGGTCCTCGACGGACAGCGTCCGCTGAAGCGACCGCGCGTCCTCGAGCAGATCATCCAGCGCGCTGCGAGTGAATGCCAGGCGCCGGGCTGCATTGCGGTCGCTGGAAACAAACAACATATCGAATAATCGCTTCGGGCGATGTTCCGCGGGAATCGGGCGACCATGGCGATTAAATGACATCGTATGGGCACCTCGCGGAGTCCCTGTGCCACCGTCCGTGGACATGACCACCGATGAAATCCGGGTTTGATCGCCGATACGAATCGCGTATTCCTGATCCAGAGAAATACCGTTTCGATATTCGCCCGAAGGCCCTGTCGGAGCGCCGGTGAGGAACTGATCGGCATTCGAATGCCCGTGAATGCTCCGCGCAGACGGATGCGAAAAGCCAGAGAGAACCGTCAGGTGCTTTCGCAGCGGTTCCAGTGGCTCAAGACAGCGCGTGAGCCGGTATTCACGGCCGCTCCCATGCGGAAACCACGCCCACTCTTCAAAGGCCGGGTCATTCGCCAGCGGCATCGGAACTCCGTCCGGCTGATAGAAACATGCCAGCCGCCGAGGAATTGAACGCTCAGTCGGCTGCTCGCCCCGAACAACCGCAGAGCCAAACCACGGCAAGGCCAATGCCACCCCGGCACCACGGAGAAATCGACGGCGATCAAGAGCAGCTGGATTCGTAAACATCATGTGGATCCGGAAGTGTTGGGCGAAGGAGGGCGTATGGTGGTTGGCCCCTCACCCGCGACCCCGCTCCCGTGGTTGGGGAGCTGGGGGGGAGTGAGAAACCGGCGAGTTTGTTTTCCTTGTTCCGTGTTTCTCTCATCCGGCACCGCCGTTTGAGAGCAGGCATTGGCATCGTTGGATCGTTGGCATCATCGGCTGTGAAAAAGTGGACTGCAGGCCAGAATTTCGATCAGAGTTGCCATTCCATCACCTTCTGCCCGCAGTTGCCCGGCAATTTGCTCAATTTGTGCATGATCACTGAATTTGAGCGGTCTGCCGAGACCGTAGGCTGCCAGTCGGGCGGTCAGTGCAACGATAAACTGGTCCTGGCGATCTTCAAGCAGATAGGTTTTCAGTCCGTCAACGCCATGAAGAGTTGTGCGGTTATAAAGTTCAGCGGCGGCATCGACGGGTTTTCCGCGCACCTCAGTGCGCCAGCTGCCGACGGCATCGAACTGTTCAAAGGCGATCCCCCACGGATCGATGCGGGCATGACAGGAGAAGCAGGCGGGCTGACTGCGGTGATTTTCGAGTCGTTGTTTCAGAGTCAGCTTGAGAATTTCCGGGTCGGCGAGGTCGATTCGGGGAACGGCGGGGGGCGGTGGAGGAGGCGGATCATTGAGGATTCGTTCCAGCAGCCAGATGCCGCGTTTGAGGGGATGCGAATCCAGACCGTCGGAATTCATTGCCAGCAGACCAGCCTGGGTGAGCAGGCCACCGCGATGCAGTTCCGGCGGCAGCTGCACGCGGCGAAAATGACTGCCGACCACGTTTGCCAGCCCGTAATGCCGCGCGAGTCGCTGGTTAACCACAGCGTAGTCAGCGTGCAGCAGGTCAAGCACGCTGGCGTTGGTGCTGAGGACCTCTTTGAAGAACTCGGCGGGCTCCGCCTGCATCGCGGAATGCAGGCTTTCGTTGAACTGCGAATGAGCGGAGCGGTCAACCTTGAGGAAGCCCAGCAGCTGCAGTCCCAGCCACTGCCGGACGAATTCGTGTGATAATCGGTTGGAGCGTGGGTCAGCCAGCATGCGACGGACTGTTTGACGAAGCACTTCTGGCTGACGCAGCGTGCCGTTGTCCGCCAGTTCAAGCAGACCGTCGTCAGGAACACTGCACCACAGAAAAAGCGACAGCCGTGTTGCGAACTGATGCAGATCGAGCTGCCCTGCGGAACTGTTATCAGCCACCTGTCCGAGGTACAGGAAGCGGGGTGAAGCCAGCACGGTTGCAAGTACTTCGAGGATCGCTTCCTGGAAGTCATCTGTCTGTGGACGGATCGTGTTGAAAAGTGCGAGGCGGCGTTCGATTTCGCGTTCTGCCACTGGTCCGCGCCATGCTTTTCGCAGGAATCGAGAGAGGATTTGGCGAGCGACGGTTTGTTCGTCTGCAGGTGCGTCGGCACCGAGGAGTGCTGTGTGTGACAACGGCGGCCAGTCCTGCCATGCCGGTGCGATGACTTCCACATAGTCAATCTGCACCGCATTTCGGGAGTTGCTCGCGTTGATGACACGAATGAGTTCCGACGGACTTGGAGTTTCGCCCATCCGATTGACGCCACGAACGAGGTTTCGGGGTTCAATTTCATCCAGCGGCACTCGCCACTCGTACCAGCCTGGCTGTTGTGGATCGGCAGTGACCGGGTGACTGAGATCACTGATCCGCATGGATGCCTGAGAATCGTTGCTGGCCTGCCAGCCGAATTCGAGCTGCAGTTCGGGTGGCGGGCCATCACCATCGGCAACACGTGCAGCTCGAACGCGAACGAGCAGTGGGCCTGAGTCAGGGAGCTGATCGCCGAGTTCGACTGTGAGCTTCCGTCCAGCGGGAACAATCGCGACGCGGCCCTCGATCCGGGGTGCGGTTGGGGGGGAGGGCTGGGGTGGCCAGGCATACTGAGCACCTCCGTAGCCCCATTGAATGCCTTCCGTCAAACCGGTTACCGGGTCGAGGTAATAAGGTCCGCCGTGCCTGCGGCTGTGCTGGGAATGAAATTCAGCCAGTGCTCGTTCGAGTGCTGCGGGATCGGCAGCGTGCTCTTCTCTGAGCTTTTGCTGCGACTGTTCCAATCGCGTCCATTCGTCGGCCGAAGCCGCGTGCATGGAGCAGCCCCAGGAGAGCAGGGCCGGGCGTTCGCCGCGAACGGTCACCCGCTGCAGCGCCTTCAGAAAGGATTCTCGACAGATCTCGAACTGGCTGGCCGACATCTGCAGAAGTTCAGCGCTGTTCTGGAAGCCATCTTTCGAAAAGGGTTCCGGCGGCAGGTCGCGAGCAAAACTGAACGGCTGGCCAAGCAGATCCTGAAGGGCGTAGTTGATTTCATAGCGTGTCAGTCTGCGAAAGGCAGATCCACTGTGGGCTGCCCGCTGTACTTCTGAGGCGGCGCGGAGTTGTGAAGCGAGCCATTCCACAATCGCGGCCCGGTCTGCCTGTGCCAGGGGATCAGCATCCGGCGGGGGCATTTCACTGCGAGCCACGACGGAAGAGACTTCCAGCCACCAGGCGATGTCGGGGCCGGTGAGGAGGTTGGGGTTGAGGGTGTCAATTCTCAGATTTCCCTCGACGGTGTCAGGTCCGTGGCAGGGCACGCAGGACCGTTGCAGGAGTGGAGCAATTCGCTGCTGATAGCCAGCGAGATCTGCGATTGGGGCTGTTGGGGTCGTGTCAGTCAGTGCCGACCTGTCGTGCCTTGCCAGCATCGATTTTGCCCGACCGGCTTCCCGAGCGGCTGTGAAGTCGGGTTGGGGCGATGTCGGTGGTTCTGTGGCCGCAATCATGGCGAGCAGCAGAAGCGCCGGAATCGTGAGCAAAGTGGGAGTCATGGGCTGAAGGGCCTGGGGCAGGGAGGAGGATCAAGGCGAGGGAGGCGGGTGAGGTGAGCGGGAGAGGGCGGTTTCTGAGGATAACGGGTGTGGCATCGCCGGGCAATCAGAAGTTTCAGAGAATCAGCGTTGCTGCGGGGCAGTTTCAGTGGAATTTGCTGGCTTTAAGCCACTCAATCGACTGTGTTTGCCAGGCATCCCACATCGGACCTTTGTAGCCATTGAGTCCGTGGCCACCGGAAGGCAGTTCCAGATACTTCGAGTCAACGCCGGCAGCTTGCAGGGCCTGATGCAGTTGCCGGCTGTTTTCCGGTGGGACCGGTTTGTCATCGATGGCGTGTGCCAGAAACATGGGCGGGGTTTGCGGAGTCACCTGCTTTTCGTTCGAAAACAGATCGATCAGCTCCTGTGCAGGATTTTCGCCGAGCAGATTCTTCTTCGAGCCACCGTGCGTCAATGGCCCCATGGTCACCACAGGATAAACGAGGATCGCAAAGTCGGGACGAGTGGAAGGTCGATCAAGTGGATTGGCAGCATTCGGGTCTTCGGGAAGAAAATGAGTGGCAGCAGTGGATGCCAGATGGCCTCCGGCAGAAAAGCCCATGATCCCCACTCGCTTCGCATCCACTCGCCACTCTGCAGCGCGGGATCGCACAATCCGAATGGCGCGCTGTGCATCCAGCAATGGCACGAATGAACGGCCGCGTGGCAAGCGATATTCCAGCACAATTCCGGTGATACTATGGGCGTTGAGCCATGCTGCGATCCCGTGACCTTCCGGCCCTGTCACCAGTCCCCCGTAACCACCTCCGGGACAGATCACGACCGCTGCACCGCTGGGCTTCGGTGGAATGTGCACCGTGATTTTGGCTTCACTCTTTTCAAACGTCTGATCTCCATTCGGTGCCTCCTCGGGCCAGAGTCGGACCTCGATGGGCGCTGACGGAACAGCCGGCGCTGTCTCGGCGGCAGCGGGCAGCAGCAGCGATGTGAGTACCTGGGCGTAGATGCGGTGACCGAAATCATTCGGATGATTGACACCGTTGCCGGTGAGGTCTGCGTCCGTTTTGCGCTGAAGCATTTCCGTCCAGATTGAAGTCATGTCGGCGAGGGCGATACCGGGGCCAGTGAGTTCCTGCAGGGCATCGCGATAGGCCGGAAAGAGGTCCTGCTGCAGTGTTACCCAGTCCGCGTTGCCTCGCATACTGGAAATGAGGATGAACTCTGTATCCGGTGCAGCCTTGCGGATCTCACGGATCATCGCAGCAATGTTGGCCGCGTATTCACTGGCGGGGCGACCGGATGAATCGTTCATGCCGAACGCCAGCAGCACAAGGTCAGGAGACGCCGCAAGCACGTCTGCAACCTTTGTGAGTCCCCACGGTGTGGATGTGCCCCCGACTGCCAGATTTGTCAGCGAAACTGTCGGTGAAGACACCGCCTGCAAATGCTGCAGCAGCAGGTCCTGCCAGGGTGGCTGAAAGGGCGCAACCCCGGCCCAGCCCGATGCGTTGCAACCCGTTGAAATGCTGTCCCCCAGAAGCGCTATTGAAAGCGATTGTCGGTCACGCAGACGTGCGGTTGCACGGGGCAGGGTTTTGGCGGCATATTCCGGCAGAGCTGCCGGCCACTGCTCTTCGGCACGTTCGTAGGTCACTGCAACCTGCATCTGATGGTACTCGTCCTTCGCGCCGAAGAGAATCTCACCGTTGCCATCGCGGTGTGTGAGCCGATATTTCTGAGAACCCGCGGGGCGGCGAAGCTGGTCGGGTGTGAAGGAAGGGATGCGCGACCCGACCGGAAGTACAATTTCACGACTTCCTGCGATGCACGTGAAATCCCGGCCTTCCTCGAAAACGACCGCAGCAGGGTTCCGCCATGCGCTGGCAAGCTTGATGCGAATGAGCCTTGAGACTGGGAACAGGAGTCTGCCACGCGCTGTTCCCGAATCCGGATCACGAATGAACAGCACCGACTCACCATCAATCCCCTGACCCTGCCAGAACGGCCGCAGCAACTCAGAGGAATAGCTCCAGGAGGACTGCGGCGGATCCGCAGCCAGAGTGCCACCAGAACAGCTGCACAGGGCAATCAGAGTTAAGACAAACCGTGTTAGAATCGGACGCATAGGGCGACCTTTGTGAAGGTGGCAGTGGGAGTCAGTTGATGCTCCGGACAATACCATCACGGCGGCTCTGATGCGAACTTCCGTCGGTCCGGAGTTTTCGAAAAATCCAGTGAATTGGGACTGCCGGGAACTACCGCTGTGGCTGCAGATACGCTTTTGCGTAGTCCACCAGAGCGTCCGCAAGCTCGGCAGCTCTTTTTTCCCGCACATTGTCGCGGCGGTAGTCAGCCCCCAGTTCCAGCTGGATGGCGTCGATTCCCTCGGGCTGATGGCTGCCGTAGGTCCTGACAATATACCCCCCCGTGAACCCTGACTGTTCCTGGCCCGTGAATGGATCCGGATGAACCGTCCAGCCTCGTTTCTGAAGCAATCCCGTCAGGCTGAGCGGGCCGGTATGAGCAGTCTCTGAGAATTGTTCGCGGAGTGCTTTCACCGTTAATCCATTGTTTGTGCCCCGAAAGGCCGTGATTGCCGATGATCCCTGACCGTGAATGTCCACCAGCAGCCCGCGACCATGTCGCGAGCGGACGCGGCGAACCGCAGTGCGGAGCCCTTCGTGATAGCTGTCGTGGACAATTCGGGCTGCCTGGTGTTCAACACCGATTTCCGGGGGACGATTGAAGTCCACATAGCGGCGGTGCACTCGCGAGATGACGCAGGAAACACGGCCATTGAGTTTCTCGTCGAGCAGCTCCACGACGCGCAGAGCGAATTCTTCAGTGCCGGTATCGCGACCGACGAAAAATCCGGATGGTCCCTTCCTGAGTCCCTCACCCTTCCGCACGGGCGCCCCAGGCACCTCCAGCCGTCCCCCGTGCGGCGCTGAAATCACCAGCGGCAGCTCACCCTCCCGCAGAATCAGCAACTCGTCGTCCGCAGAAACAGCGGTCGAGAATACACCGAATGCGGCTGCTGTGAGATACACCCGGAGCAGTACCAGTCGCCTTCGGTGAAATACGGGGGCGATCATGAACGAGTTCTCCTGAAATCATGGAGCGTCGTTTAAAGGTGAGAGACCGATCAATCCGCGCCGGGAAGGCGACCGTCTCAAACCATCCGATTCCTCGGGTAAACATCCATCCTCAGCGATATCATCCCCATCTGCCACGACTTCCGCAATCATCCAACGCGTCAGCGGACATCAGCGGAACACGTTACTTCCAGCCGCATGGCGGCAGCCTGCGGGCAAACGACCCTGCAAACGTGGAGCCAACGGACTCGCCGGCGCGCGCACCTTCGGTGCGAAACATAGCCGGGGGCTTCCGCCCAACCGCTCACCCGCACTTCCAGCCGCATGGCGGCAGCCTGCGGGCAAACGACCCTGCAAACGCGGAGCCAACGGACTCGCCGGCGCGCGCACCTTCGGTGCGAAACATAGCCGGGGGCTTCCGCCCAACCGCTCACCCGCAATCCCAGCCGCATGGCGGCAGCCTGCGGGCAAACGACCCTGCAAAACGCGGAGCCAACGGACTCGCCGGCGCGCGCACCTTCGGTGCGAAACATAGCCGGGGGCTTCCGCCCAACCGCTGAGGCGACTGGATCCGCTCCACCTTGACAAGGCGTGTGGGGGATGTTGATCCCCCGGTACCGGTGCGTGCCAGCGCGGCCAGAACCGCATCGGGAACGCGCCAAAGCCTGACCGGCCGATTGACATCGACCGCACGCCGCACTGCGCTTTTGCGGGTCGATCCAGCCGCGGTATGTCAACTGGCAGACAGCACTGAAAACATCCCAATTTGCCCGCCTTCACATCGTTGCAAATCTCAGGCCGAGGCTGGGGCGAGCGAGCGAGAGAGTAGAAAGTGGAGAGGAGACCGCAGAAGCATGGAGGAAGCACTTGCTGGAGACATTTCGACGGAGCGAAACGCGACTCTGGCCTGTTTCTCGGTACTCAGAAGACATGCGACCGTTTTTTCGCTAGAATCCTGATCCGAAGTGAATTTTCGCCCAACCGTTTCGTGTTCTGTCGGAGTCACTCCCGATGCCATCCACCGCTCTGCGTGCTGCCGCTGCCGAATCTGTCGGCGATGCCGAATCTGTGCATTCCCGTGCTTTCGCGGCGGCATGGTTGTTGTCTGTGTTTGCCCTGACCGGCCCGATGTTGTCCAGTGCGTCCGGCTCGGATCGACTGAACTGGACTGGTCGCGCTGGACCAACGCTCAACAGCCTGATCGCTCCTGCGGACGCTGTCGGTCTGCCGGTCACGTGGTCCGAACAGAACGGCGAAAACATAGCGTGGAAGATTTCGCTGGAAGGTTTCGGGCATTCCACCCCGGTCATTGGCCATGGGCGCATCTGGCTTACGGCCGCCACGAAGGATGGCAGGCAGCAGTTTGTATACTGTATAGACCAGCAGACTGGAAAGATTCTGCACCACCGTCTGCTCTTTGAGAACCCCGAACCGGAGGCGTTGAAGAACGAGGTCAACACCTACGCCTCCCCCTCGTGCGCGCTCGAAGACGACGCCGTTTACGTGCACTTCGGGACCTACGGCACCACACGGCTCAATCCTGTCACCTTCGAAGCGGTCTGGGAGCGTCGCGATATTCGCTGCCGGCACTTCCGCGGTCCAGGATCTTCACCAATCGTATGGAAGAATCTGCTGATCCTCACATTCGACGGTGTGGATGCTCAATTCGTTACAGCGCTGGACAAGTCCACGGGCAAAACTGTCTGGCGAACGGATCGCACGACGGACTACGGGGATCTGGACGAAAACGGCAAGCCCAAGCTCGACGGTGACATCCGGAAAGCCTACGGCACTCCTTCGCTGGTCGAGGTCAATGGTCGCTGGCAGGTGGTTTCCATCGGTTCTCGTGCAGCTTTTTCCTATGACGCGGAGACCGGACGGGAGCTCTGGACCATTCGCCACGACGACTTCAACGCATCCTCACCACCTCTCTTTCACAATGGTCACGCGATCCTCAACACCGGTTCCCGCAGCAGCAATCTGCTGTCCGTGAAGCTTGAAGCGTCCACTCGCGGAGATGTGAGCAGTTCCCACGTTGTCTGGAACCGCGACAAAGGCAACTCAGACCTCAGCGCCCCTGTGCTTGTGGGCAACCGCATTTACAGCACGGCGAACAACGGTGTTGTGACCAGTGTGAACGCGGACACTGGTGAAGAAGTCTGGAAGGGACGAATTGACGGCACGTTCACAGCATCACCGATCGCCACCAGCGAGCATGTGTATTTCTGCAACGAAGAGGGCACAACGTATGTCATCAAGGCCTCTGATACTTTTGAAATTGTGGCCCGCGGAACTCTGACCGAAGGCCAGCGTGCCTCACCGGCCGCCGCAGACGGCCGTCTGTTCCTCAGAACATTTCAAAGCCTGTACGCGATCGGTAAATAGTGCCCCGATGAAAATCCAATCGATTCAAACGCTTGTCTGCAACGCCCGCATGCGGAACTGGATTTTCGTGAAGGTGATCACGGATCAGCCAGGTCTTTTCGGCTGGGGCGAGGCCACGCTTGAGTGGCATACTCGGAGTGTCGTCGGGGCCATCGAGGACCTCTCGCAGCTGCTCATTGGCGAAGACCCCACGCGGATCGAATATCTCTGGCAGATGATGCATCGCCAGCATTTCTGGCATGGCAACGGGATTGTGCGTGCCACGGCACTGGCAGGCATCGACCTTGCGCTGTGGGATATTCTCGGCAAAGTCACCGGTCAGCCCTGCTCAAAGCTCTGGGGTGGCCCGGTCCGCGATCACATCCGCACGTACTGCCATCTGGGCGGTGGCCGGATGGAAGATTTCTATGAAACCGCGGCCGAAGATGCGGCTCGCTTTGCGGACCTGGCTGCTGCTGCTGTCGCCAGTGGGTTCACGGCATTCAAGTGCATGGCAGTACCTTCGACGATGCCGCTGGAAGGTCGTCGCCCGATTCGCGTTGCCGAGCAGGCTGTTGCGGCCATGCGTGAGGCAGTTGGTGAGTCCATCGACATCATGGTTGACTGCCACGCTCGACCATCTCCCGCGATGGGGCTCCAGTTCGCAAAAGCACTGGAGCCTTACGGTCTGTATTTTCTGGAAGAGCCCTGCTGGCCGGAGAGCGTGGACGGTCTTGCCGCCATCGCAAACGCCGTCTCCACACCAATCGCCACGGGTGAACGCGTGACTCACTTGTCCGCCTTCCGAGACCTGTTTGCTGCTCGTGCATGTGCCGTCTGTCAGCTCGACATCACGCACTGTGGTGGTCTCAGCGAGGCCCGCCGCATCGCCGCGCTTGCTGAGGCATGGCGACTGTCACTGGCGCCTCATAATCCTCAGGGCCCGGTCAGTACGGCCGCCTCGCTGGAGTTCGGTTTTTCGCAGCCCTCCTATATTATCTGTGAAACCGTGCACGAGGATGTGCCGTGGCGACAGGATGTTGTGCGGGAGGGTTTCACGGTCGAACGGGAGGGACGTCTTGTTCGCCCCAACACGCGCCCCGGGCTTGGCATTGAAATCAACGAAGACGAAGTCCTCCGGCACCCCTTCCAGCAGGAGCTGCTGCAGAGGTGCTTTGGTTCGGACGGCAGTATTACTGACTGGTGAAAGGAAGACCGCTCATGAAATTCCATCCACGCCAGCGTTCCTTGTCACTTCGTGGCTGTCTGATCACGGCCTTCGCGTTTGGCATCATCACGGCCGTCGGCAGCAGCGATCGCTGTGCCGCGCGTGCAGAAGAGCCGCTGCAGTTCAACCGCGACGTTCGCCCGATTCTCTCAGCGCTGTGTTTCCAGTGCCACGGCTTCGACCAGAAAACTCGCGAGGCCGGACTGCGACTGGATACTCGCGAAGGAGCACTCGCCGAACACGACGGCCGTACAGCAATTCGACCGGGCAAGCCGGAAGCCAGCGAGCTGCTGCGGCGGATCACCAGCACTGACCCTGAAGTCGTCATGCCGCCTCCGGAAAGCAAAAAGTCCATCACACAGGCTCAACAGGAAATCCTCCGCCGCTGGATTGCGGAAGGTGCCCCCTACCAGCAGCACTGGGCCTTCGAAACGCCTCAGCAAAGCCCGCTGCCATCCGTTCGCGAGACTTCGTGGGTCCGCAATCCTCTGGATGTATTTATTCTTCAGAAGCTGGAACAGTCGAGTCTGCAGCCGCAGCGTGAGGCCGATCGCCAAACCATCATTCGCCGCGTCTCACTGACCCTGACCGGGCTTCCGCCGACCATCGACGAAGTCCAGCGATTCCTCGCCGATTCTTCCTCCGACGCCTACGAAAAAATGCTGGACGGCTTCCTGCAGTCCCCGCGTTACGGCGAAGAACAGGCTCGCTACTGGCTGGATACGGCCCGCTACGCCGATACCCACGGACTGCACCTGGACAACGAGCGTGAAATGTGGGCCTACCGGGACTGGGTGATTGATGCGTTCAATCGCAACCTGCCCTTTGACCAGTTCACAATCTGGCAGCTGGCAGGCGATCTCCTGCCCACCCCTACACTCGAACAGCGCGTGGCCACTGGATTTAATCGCTGCAACGTGACCACCAGTGAAGGCGGAGCGATCAACGAAGAGTGGCTCTATCGGTATGCAGTGGACCGCACCAGCACCACCATGCAGACCTGGATGGGGCTCACAGCCGGCTGCGCGGTTTGCCACGATCACAAGTACGATCCCATCACCACACGCGACTTTTACTCCATGTATTCCTTCTTCTATTCCGCGGCGGACCCAGGAATGGATGGCAATATTCGCAACACGAATCCGTTCACGCTCGTCCCCACCGCCGAACAGCAGCAGGCGGTTGACGAAGCCGTGAAAGCCGCCAGTGAAGCCAGCACGGCACTCGCAGCGGATCTTGAAGCGGCACGTCCGCCCGAGCCCGCTGGAGACGCGCCCGCCCGCTCCATCAGTGACACCGTTTTCGATGAGCTTTTCCCGTTCGGTCATCGGTCTCGAAACACATCCCGCGACAAAGCTGTGTGGGTGCGTCCGGAATTCGGGGCCAAATCCGGCGATCGCGCGCTCGAACTGGCGTTCGGTGGCCCCTACGACCTGACGCTTGAACTTCCACTGATCCCCGTGGTGATTCCCGCACAGGCACAACTCACGCTCTGGATCTATGTCGATCCATTCCAGCCGCCGCAGTCGTTCTCCGTCCAGCTCGACTCCGGTCGTTCTCGAAAGCTGGTCTGGAGCCCTGAAGGTTCCAGTGCGGGCGGCGATCGCCAGGGCTCCGTTCCCACTCCCGGCGAATGGACTCAGCTGACAATTTCACTGGAACATCCAGCTTCCGGATCCGGTGATCGTCTTCGCAGCCTGAAGCTGGCACTTGAAGGGGGCCGTGTCTGGATTGACGAGGTCCGCATCAGCGGTCAGCAGGTTCCGGCGACCGATCCGCTCTCTTCCTTCAATGCGTGGTGGTCGCTCAGCAAGGGCACCAATCCGGGCACGATCCCCGGTGACCTGCAGACATTGCTCACCGGCGGCCCCAAAGCGGATGCCGATCCAACATTGCTCAAGCGTCTCCAGCAATACTGGATGACGCACGTGCAGCGGGCTGCCGAATGCCCCTCCGCAGCCGCTCGCATGGCCGCCGACGCAGCGCGGCAGCGTCGCGATGTTCTTCAGGACGAGCTGCCTGGGACGTTTACGTTCGCCGACATGCCGCAGCCGCGTCAGGCGCATGTGATGGTTCGCGGCCAGTACGATCGACCGGGTGACACAGTGGAACCTGCCATTCCGGCCATTTTCCCTGGACTGCGCGAGGCGTCCGGCGAACTGCTCAGCGGCCGCCGCGCGACTCGACTGGACCTTGCTCGCTGGCTTGTTTCCGACGAGAACCCGCTGACGGCCCGAGTGACTGTGAATCGGATCTGGCAGCAGGTCTTTGGCACGGGCCTCGTGGCCACCAGCGATGACTTCGGGACTCGCGGCGACCTGCCATCCCACCCTGAGCTGCTCGACTGGCTGTCGGTCGAATTCCGTCGCAGCGGCTGGGACGTGCGTGCCCTGTATCGACTGCTCCTGACATCTGCCACATTCCGTCAGGATTCCGCAGCGACGGAACAATTATTGCAGATCGACCCGACCAATCGGTTGCTGGCCCGTGGCCCGCGGTTCCGTCTCGATGCTGAACAGCTGCGCGACAACGCTCTGTACGTCAGCGGCCTGATGGATCTGTCGATGGGTGGACGCGGAGTCCGTCCGTACCAGCCGCCCGATATCTGGGAACCGGTCGGCTACGAAAACAGCAACACGCGTTTTTATCTGCAGGACCATGGTTCGGCGTTGTATCGGCGAAGTGTGTACACGTTCATCAAGAGGACAGCACCTCCGCCGTTCATGACCAACTTCGATGCTCCGAATCGCGAACAGTTCTGTACTCGCCGCGAACGCAGCAACACGCCGCTTCAGGCTCTGCAGCTGATGAACGACGTCCAGCACTTTGAAGCGGCAAGGGCACTTGCGCAGCGAGTTCTGCTGCCTGCCAACTTCAGTGACTTGCAGCGTCTGCAGCAGCTTTTTCAGATTGTCCTTTCGCGACAGCCGGCCGATGCAGAACTGCCGCTGCTTCAGCAGGCACTGGAACGGCAGCGAGAACACTATGCAAATCATCCGGCCGATGCCCGACTGCTCATTCGCAACGGGGAATCCAGACCTTCCGAGTCGCTTGACCCGACCGAGCTTGCGGCATGGACCATGCTCTGCAATCTGGTGCTGAACCTTGACGAAACCGTCTGTCGCAACTGAATACTTCCACCACAGGAGCACTCATGCGTCCGTTGATACTGCTGTTGTCCTTCTTCGCTGTCGTCACAGTTTTTCCGCAGTCGGGTTTGCATGATCTGTGCGCACAGGAGACCCGGCGACCGAATATCCTGTTTATTTTCTGTGACGACCTGACCTGTCAGGCCATCAGTGCATACGGCGAAAGTCGTCAGCTGCTGCAGACGCCGAACATGGATCGTCTGGCTAAGGAAGGCGTGCGATTTGATCGTTGTCTTGTCACCAATTCGATCTGTGGTCCCAGCCGTGCCACAATCCTCACCGGCAAGTACTCGCATCGCAACGGGTTTTACAACAACAGCAATTCGTCGTTTGATTCGTCTCAGCAGACTTTTGTCAGGCTGCTGCAGCAGTCGGGCTATCAGACAGGGATTGTCGGCAAGTGGCATCTGATCTCTGATCCGGTTGGGTTTGATTTCTGGCACATCCTTCCCGGTCAGGGGCTGTACTACAACCCGCCGATGATCCGCAACGGCGAGAAGGTTTCGCAGTCGGGCTATGTGACGGACATCATCACCGACCTTTCTGTGGAATGGCTCAAAAATCGCGATCGCTCAAAACCATTCCTGCTGATGAGCCAGCACAAGGCACCGCATCGTGAGTGGGCGCCGCCGCTGCGTCACCTTGGCTGGGACGGGGACCGCAAATATCCTGAGCCGCCAACGTTGTTCGATGATTTTGCCGGTCGCAGTCGGGCGGTGGCGGATCACGACATGGGACTGGACCGCACGTTCACCGAGCTGGACGCCAAGCTGCGTCCGTCCCCGAACATGACGGCAGAGCAGCTTGTGGATTGGAACGCTTACTACGAGCCCCGCAACGCCGCATTCCTCGCGGCAAAACCCGAGGGCCGGGACCTTGTTCGCTGGCGTTACAATCGCTACATGCATGATTATCTTGCCTGTGTAAAAGCCGTTGACGACAGCGTCGGCCGGATGCTGCAGGCACTGGATGAAGCCGGAGAAACCGATAACACAGTCGTCGTATTCTCGAGTGATCAGGGATTCTTCCTTGGCGAACACGGCTGGTTCGACAAACGCTGGATTTTTGAAGAGTCACTGCGGGCGCCGCTGATGGTTCGCTGGCCCAAAGTCGCCGAGGCGGGCGCTGTGCGTGGCGAAATTGTCTCGCTTGTCGATTTCGCCCAGACTTTTCTGGACATCGCGAATGTTCCGGCTCCTGCCGACATGCAGGGCCGCAGCATCCTGCCACTCCTGAAAGGTGCCGCTCCGGATGACTGGCGCAAGAGCCTGTACTATCACTACTATGAGTACCCGGTGCCGCATCGCGTTCGCCCGCATGTGGGAGTCATCACCGACCGCTACAAGCTGGTGCACTACTACAAACCCGATATCGATGAGTGGGAACTCCTTGATCGACAGGCTGATCCGCTCGAAACACGCAGCTACTTCAACGACCCTGCCTACCAGCAAATCGCAGCCGATCTGAAGCAGGAACTGGAGCGACTGCGGGTGGAGGTCGGCGACGACCAGCCCGCTCCGCGGACTGCCTACGGTAATCAGCCTTTTGACAACGAACCAAAACCTGCAGCCAAAAAGAAAACCGGAAAGAAGTGAAGTGAAGGCCATTCACCGACACATCGCAGCTCGCCCTGCTGATGTTGCGGTGCTGCAGGATGGCGGTCCGAAGTCTTAAAGGACGTAGCGAACCGGATTCCAGTCCTGAGCCAGCTGGCAGAGCATCTCGAGGACGTCCGGATCTTCGCTGCAGGCAACGATGCCGGGGTAACGCAGCATCCCGGCGCGTTCATCCAGCCAGAGCGATCGATAGTGAACGGGTTCTCGGTTGTGGACCCAGAGAGCATCACCACCGCGAACTCGGGCGATATGCATCGAGACCGGGAAGTCGTAGATATTGGGTGAATGAATCAGCGAGCCGATGTATTCACCGGATGCCATGAGCGGATAGATGCTGCCCTGCATCTCATCGGATGTCGATCCGGCAAGATGGCTGCCGCGGGCTGGCCACAGCAACCGATCGACTTCCCTCGCTCGCTGGAAGTCTTTCTGCTGGAAGCCGATCAGATAAACGCCTGGTCCGGGCTGGGCGCGTGGTGCAGTGAGGTCCGGCAGTTGATCGAGCACCGTGCGAGCGGGGCGGGAAGGGTCATCCGGACCGCTCGCAATCCGGTCGGCCAGCACTTCGACCCACGTCCCCGTGCTTCCCATTTCAGGAGCGAAGACGAGTGAGTAGAGTGGCGTGGAGTCGGAGTGCAGGTGGCAGATGATGGAATAGCCGTTGCCAGTGCGGTCGCGGTACTGTTTGGTACCGTCGATCGGATCGATGGCGATGGACAGCGAGCTGTCGGCAGAGAACCGCTGCATGTCACCGGTGGTTTCTTCACCTTCGATGCGGCAGGTGCGGAGAATCGGGTCCGCGTCACGGAGGGCAGCGACCAGCAGTTCCTGAACTGTAAGATCCGCGAGTGTGAGCGCATCTGTATTGGCGTTGCCGGAAGCCTTTCCATCCACCGCTATGTTGTAATGACGCATCCTCGCCGCAATCGCCCCGCCCCAGCGCATCACCGGAGGAAGAGCAGCGCGGAGAGCGGCTATGACAGCGATTGAATCCATGGGAGAAGGCTTTGGGGAAGGATGAAGGATGAAGGATGAAGTGCTGCGGTTGGTCTGTCTGCGTGATCACTCTTCTTTGCTTTGCTGTTCAGCGGTGACTTCCGAGACGTCTTCGGGTGGTTCTTCGTGGCGTTGACTTCGTGGGGTTGCGTCAGGAACTCGTGACGCCTGCCAGCGACCGGCTGCATGTCCAGCGAGAACACCGGCGAGGTAAGTGATACCGGAGGGATCGGAGATGACGGAGCCGGCATAGGTGCCATAGGCGGGGTAGAGGATGCGGTAGCCTTCGCGGAGCGCATCGGGGTCATCGTGTTCGGCGATCCATGTGAGTGCGTCACTGGTGGCGATGGATTCGTGCCAGAGGGGAGCACCGGGTATGAGGTAAACGGCGGCCCAGGTACCTTTCCATTCGCGTTGGGCGAAGTCTTTTGCGTGTCCACCTTCGTGAATGGCGATGGAAGGAATATCGGAATAGATGTGGATGGTGTTGGTGAAGGGGTTGTAGTGATCACCGCCGAAGAGTCGTCCGGGGAAGAGGGTTTCACCTGCGACGCTCAGGACGCCCAGGGTGTATCTCCAGCCTCCGCCCACGGCCGTGTTTTGGGTGAGACGTTTCCAGTCATCGCGGGGGTTGTACTGGTTGACGCGAACTTTGACGGAGTGGAGTTCGTTGTGGTTGAGATATTCAGCGAGTGCTTGTTCTGTGGAGGGACTGACGCGGTGATTTTCGACGCGTCGATCGAAGAGAATAATTTTTGCGGGGATGCCCCAGACCCAGCCGAAGCCATCGAGAAACTTATTGGGGCGGCCGCGTTCGATTGCGGGCCGGTTGGCGAGGCGTGGGCTGGAGAAGTACTGTTCGGTGGTGCCGCGAGAGTAGGATGCGGAGCGGCAGCCGGAGAGGCTGATTAAGCAGGCAAGCAGGAGCAGAATTGCGGGTCCGCAGAGTCTGGAGTGTGGGCCGCTGCGGGACATGGTGATTGGGCCTTCCGTGGCGAGGAGTGGATTGCGGTTTGGATCAGGTTGCGGGTGGCGGGGTTGTCACAGCTTTTTCAACTTCATCCAGAAGCTGGGCGCGGCGGAAGGGTTTGTAGAGAACGGCTTTGAGACCTTCCTGGCGGGCTTTGACGATGGAGTGAGTGGAGTCGTAGCCGAAGCTGGTCATCATGATGATGGGGACAAGTGAATTGATTTGTCGGAGCTGTCGGAAGCATTCATAGCCGTTGGCGTCACCGAGTCGGATATCGGTGAGGACGGCGTCATAGTGGAAGTTTCGCAGAGCGCGGCAGGCTTCACCGGCACTTTGGACAGCTTCGACGATGCACTGCATTTGTCCGAGCAGATTATGAGCATCTTCTCGGGCAAGGGGATCAGCATCAACGACGAGGATGCGTTTGCCCACGAGTGCTGGTCGTGGGGGGCGTTGTGGGATGGGGTTACTGAGCGCGGCCTGATGGGGATCGACGGCGACGGTACCGATATCTGTGCGAATTTGTCGGATGCGATCAGCGATGAGATGGAGTCGTTCGCAGACGTCGGGGTCATGCCCGATGTAGCGTTCGAGAATCCAGGTGACGGCATTGAGGATATCGTCGGAGGGTTGTGCGACTTCGCGGCGGAGTCGATTGGTGTTTTCGCTGGCGGCGGTGGCTTTTTCGGCTTCGAGGAGCTGGAGTTGGTTGAGGGAACCGGCCACGACGCGACCGAAGAGGACGAGGAAGTCGAGATCGCGCTGGTTGAATGCGAGTGTTCCGGGGCTTTCGACGTTGAAGGTACCCAGAACGGTATCGCGGATCATCAGGGGGACGGTGAGTGAGCTGCGGGCGTCGGCGGCACCGGAGAGGTAGAGTTTGTCGTTTTGAGTATCGGCGCAGAGGTAGCTGCGTTTGCTGAAGGCGACATAGCCGGTGACACCATTTTCGGATTCCGCGGCGAAAAGTCGGCGGGCAGCGGCCTCGGGGGCCATGCCGTATTCGAGGAGAGGAATGAGTTCGAGCGTGTCGTTGTTGAGGAGGCGGATTTCGAAGGTGTCGTAGCCGAGAACTTCGTGGGTGGCTGTGAGGATATGTTCCTTGAGGAGTGCGACGCGTTCCTCGGGCGTCATCTGGGTGACTTCGTCGGGCGAGAGATTGCCGAGTTCGAGTCCGGCGCGGTAGATGGCTTCCTGTTTCTGCTTTTCCTGAGTGGGTCGGGTGATATCGCGGACTGTGAGCAGAAAGGCGGGGGCGGGGGCGGCCAGTGGCGGAGTGCGGGCGATGTGCAGTGCGAGAACGGTTTTATCTTCGCGGCGGATGGTGATCTGGATGGGTGGAGCACCGGGTTCCGGCAGCCCGACTCGGCTGAGGTCGGTGCCATCAGCGGGTGCGAGAGCCTGCTGGAGCGGCTGACCGGAGTAATCGTCGAGATTAGGAGTCAGTTTCGCGAAGGGATTGTTATGCCAGCGAATGCAGAGCTGTTCATCGAGGAGTGCGATGCCATCCGGGAGCAGCTGGAAGAGACCGAGCGCGCCCATGGAGGCATCGGCGAGACACTGGGGGGAAGAATTATCGACGACGAGCCAGTCGGCGTGGGGATCGGGGAGTGTGGCGTGGCGACCGTGCACCATTTCTGTGACTTCTCCGGCCGCGGGGATTTCGGGCGGAGTGTGATCGCTGAGTGATTCCGGACGGCTTTCCGCTGCGAAAACCACTGCTCGTTTTCGAATGGGTGCCATCGAGCTGATTCCTGGGAGGGGCGGTGGTGGTGGATGCCCAACGTTTGCGGGTTGCCTGATTCTGCCTGTTTACTGCCCTTGTGGCAAGAAAGTTTTCCGGAATCGATGCCAGGGATGGGCTTCGGCAGAAACTGAGAAAGGCTCTGAGGTTGACTTCATTCCGCAGAGCAGGATAATTTCGGCCCCGCAATTGCTCAACAGCAGTCCTCTGCAACTCGTATCGAAAGCTCTTTCAGTGTTGAAAAAAAAGATCCCTCTGTACATGACTCAGGAGGAGCGAGAGGGACTGCGCGCGGCGGGGCGGTTCAACGCCGAGCTGCTCGATTTTCTTCGTCCGCACGTGATCGAGGGAACATCGACGGACAAGCTGGACCGCATGGCGTTCACCTACACGCGTGACCACGGACACACTCCCGCGTGTCTTAATTACAAAGGTTATCCCCGAACAATTTGTGCCAGCGTCAACGAAGTCGTCTGCCACGGCATTCCCAACACACGGCCGCTCAAATCCGGCGACATCGTGAACATCGATCTCACCACGATCGTCGATGGTTGGTACGGAGACCAGTCAGAGACGTTTCTGATCGGCGAAGTTTCGGAAGCAGCGAAGCGACTTGTTCAGACCACCTTTGAGTCGCTTTACATCGGCATTCAGGCGGCCCGGCCCGGGTGTGCGGTGATTGACATCGGTCGTGCCATTCAGGCCTTCGCGACCCACGCCGGCTACTCCGTGGTCCGCGAATATCAGGGGCACGGGATTGGCCGTGACTTTCATCAGGAACCCGGAATCCCGCATGTTCCGCAGCTGACCTCGACGCGTGACTTCCTGCATCCGGGAACCTGCTTTACCATTGAACCGATGCTGAACATCGGCTGCTGGGAAACAGTGCTCGACAAGCGTGACAAGTGGACCGTGCGAACGCGCGACAACGCTCTGTCGGCTCAGTTCGAACACACGCTCCTGATGACCGAGACCGGTCCGGAAATTCTGACACTCACCCGCCTGGGTCCTCAGGTCGGACACCGCTTCTGAAAATCATGCCGCATGAGTTCTGTGGATGAAATCAACGACCTGCTGACACGCTGTGAAGCACGCATTCAATATGTCTTCAGCGACCGACAACTCCTGCGCCGCTGTCTCACGCACAGCTCGTTCGCCGAAACCCGACTCGATTCCAACGAACGGCTCGAGTTTCTTGGTGATGCCGTGCTGGGGCTGGTCATCTGCGAATACCTGTTTCAGCTCTTCCCCGAACAGCGCGAAGGACAGCTCACCCAGATGAAAAGCTGGCTGGTGAGTCGTCAGACGTGTGCCAGGGTCGCCAAAGTGCTCGATCTGGAATCCGTGATACTCGTCGGGCGCGGTTTGCAGCAGATTCCCGAGTCAATTCTCTCCGCCTCCGTAGAAGCACTCACAGCGGGCATTTATTTCGATGGAGGCATGGAAGCAGCCCGCCAGTTCATCCTCCGCGCGTTTGCTCTTGAGCTCCGGATCTGTCGACCACTCGATGTAGAAAACTTCAAAAGTCAGCTTCAGGAGTTCACCCAGCGAGAACTCAGCTGCACCCCCGAATACTCCGTCGTCGATGAATCCGGACCAGATCATGCCCGCGAATTCCAGATTGCCGCCCGTGTCGGATCGCAACAGTTTCCTGCCGGACGGGGGCGCAGCAAGAAGGAAGCCGAACAGCAGGCGGCCCGGTATGCCCTTGAACTGCTCCTCGGTATGCCCGACAACGCTTCGCCTGCCAGAGACTCTGATGGCTCCCTGACGCCTCTACCACCAGTCCCTTCTGCCAGCCCCGAGGAATCCTGCTCCGTGCCAACTGTCCCCATCGTTGATGCTCAGGTGCTCTTTCGCCCCGATTCACCCCAGCTGCGATTCCTGCCTGAAGGCCCCTATTCGCTTGGGCCAGGCCGCTTCAGCTGGGTAGCCATTCAGCACGGCGCGGACTCAACGACCGGTTCGATCAACGTCTTTGACATGCAGTCCGGCCAAAACGAATCGTGGCCACTTCCCGGTCGCCCTGGTTTTGCGTTTCCGACAGACCGCCCCGGTGTTTTTGTCGCTGGTGTGGAACGCACTGTGGGACTGTTCAACACCCACACAGCCTCATGGACGCCGATTGTGAACGACGTGGATTCACAAGTCAGCAACACGATTATCAACGATGCCGTGGTATTCGACGGCAATCTCATCTTCGGCTGCAAGGAACTGGAGTTTCAGACTCCGAAGGCCGGTCTGTACCTGTGGCGACGCAGCGACGGAAAGTTGCTGCAGCTCAGAAACGACCAGATCTGCTCAAATGGCAAGGCCATGATCCATCCAACCGGTGGCCAGTTGACGCTGTTCGACATTGATTCCTGCACAAAACGCATCATTTCCTGCCGATTTGACTTGACTTCGGGAACTGTCAGTGACGAGCGGACCGTGGTAGACCTGACAGCCGAAGCCGTTTTTCCGGATGGCATGATTCTGACACCGGACGACCAGAGTCTGATCGTGGCTCTGTATGATCCCGGCGATCCTGAGGCGGGGCAGGCCCGCCAGTACAGTCTTGCGACTGGACAGCTGGAACGTATCTGGCGATGTCCCGGTTCCCCGCGGGTGACTTGTCCGCAGCTGGTGGAGCGGGACGGCCAGGTCTGGCTGGTGCTGACAACGGCAGTGGAGCACATGTCGGTGGAGCAGCAGGAGCGGCATCTGAATGCGGGGTGTTTGTTTATTGCAGAGACGGATTACAGCGGAACTGGATCGCAGCCGGTCTTTGCGGTGCCATAGCTGCCGCAATCCACGTGAACGAGGCAATCAACGGTGGAGTTCCCCGAGTAACCGGATAGAATTCAGCACGCTGCCCATCAGATTTTGCCAGCCGTCTGGAGTTGTCTGTGAGCCTTGAAGTCGTCCGCCGCATCTTATCCAACGTCGAATCCGCTGTGCTCGGCCAGTCCTCGACCGTCCGACTGTCAGTAGTGGCTCTGCTTGCCGGCGGCCACATCCTGCTCGAAGACGCTCCGGGACTCGGCAAGACATCGCTGGCCCGCGCCATTGCAAAGACGCTGGGATGTGGATTTGTTCGAATGCAATTCACTCCGGACCTGCTCCCCAGCGACATCCTCGGGTCCAGCGTCTACCGTCCGGGAACCGGCGAATTTGAGTTTCGTCCGGGACCGATCTTCACAAATGTGCTGCTGGCTGATGAGATCAACCGGACGACCCCGCGCAACCAGAGTGCACTGCTGGAAGCCATGAGTGAGCGTCAGGTTTCCATCGAGGGCATCACGCATCCGCTCCCACAACCCTTTCTCGTCATTGCCACTCAAAATCCGTGGGAATTCGAAGGCACCTATCCGCTCCCTGAAAACCAGCTTGACCGATTCATGATGTGTCTGAGTCTGGGATATCCGCGGCGTGAATCAGAGCGTGAGATTTTGCGGCGTCACCGCACCGGTCAGCCTGTCGATGAACTGCGGTCCGTGGCCTCTCCGGAAGAATTGCTCGCGATCCAGAAACAGGTTCAGCAGGTGAAGGTGGAGGAGTCGCTCGCTGACTACATGCTCGAAATCGCCGATCGCACCCGCAACCACTCAGAACTGACACTTGGCATTTCGACCCGCGGAGTACTCACGCTGTACCGCGCCGCGCAGGCTCATGCGTGGGTCGATGGCCGCGAGTTTGTGATTCCCGATGACATCAAACAGACAGCCATCCCGGTGCTTGCCCATCGGCTGGTCTGTCGCGGCGTGGTCACGGAAAGTCGTCGTCAGCGGGCCGCCCGCATTCTCCGCACGCTGCTGGATGCTCTCCCTGTTCCTGGCTGAATCCGTTTCGCTGAACGCTCCGTATGTCTGCCACTGCTCCAAAAACTGCACCCGCATCCACTTCAGGCCGTCGCCGCCGCGGCGGCCGTTCGTGGCTGCAGAGAATCAGCCTGCTGCTGCTCCTGCCCTGCGGTGCAGCGGCTGGAATTTTCGGTGTGTTCTGGTGGCAGGAGCGTCCACTGCGGCAGGCTGAATCGCTGCTCCTTTCCGGATCAGCTGAAGGCCCGGCTGAGGCTTTGAAAATCCTTGACGAGTGGTTGAAGAGCAACGGTGACAGCGGCGCCGGAAGGGCACTTCGAGCGCGCATCATGGTACGCCTCGGGGAACCAGCCGAAGCGCTGCGACTGCTGCAGCAGGTTGGAGCAGACAAAGTTGAAGAGATGCAGGCGTGGACGGAAGCCTGTCTGCTGCTTGAACGCTGGACATCCGCTCTGCCCGTTCTTGAGTATCTCAAGGATCTGCAGCCGGATAACCCGGACGTGCTCCACCAGCTTTCGGCCTGCCGCGCGAAACTTGGACGCTACGACGAAGCGGTCGCAGCCGCACGCCTCTTTGCCGCTCTGCCGGAATGCGCAGCCCGCGGACAGGCGCTGATCGGAATGCTGGAACGTGACCGAGCGAACTATCAGAAATGCGTAGACGCCTGGGACGCACTTCTGAAAATTCAGCCCGACGCCACTGGACTGCAGGTGACTCCGGCAGAGCTGTTTCTGGAGTACGGCAAGGCGCTGCTGCAGCTGGGGCGTGGCGATGACGCCGTCCGCGCCCTGCAGAAAAGTCAGTCTCTGCAGCCTTCAGCGGACTCAGCCGCATTTCTTGGCAAGGCATTCGCGGCAAGCGGCCGGCAGCCAGAAGCCGAGTCCGCCTGGAAAACCGCTGTGCAGCTCAATCCGGAAAGTCGAATCGCCCGCGAAGGACTTGCAGAACTTGCTCTCCAGCAGGCCCGCTTCCCTGAAGCCCTCGAACTGCTCGCACCCCTTGAAAACAGTCCCAACCTCCGCAGTTCCACCGCCTTTCTCCTGCAACGCACGCACGCTCTGCTGAAGCAACCCGAAAAGGCGATCGTCTGGAAGGACCGGATCAACCAGCTCAAACGCGAAGAAGACGCTCGGATTCAGATGGAACAAGTGATCTTCACCAGCCCCGATTCGCTCTGGGGACAAGTCTTTCAGGCGTGGCATCTCGCTGAGCAGCAGAATCCTGAACAGGCAACTCAGCTGCTGTATCCCTATGTCCGTGAAGATTCGCATCCCTTCATCAAAAAGCTCTGGTCAGCAATTGAACAGGGCTCTGCCATTCCGGGACTCAACGAGGTCCCGATGGACGTTTATTAGACAGTCAGGATGCACTGTGAAGTGACACGCTCATTGCCCGCATGAATACCTGCACGGCACGATGGCTCCCTGCATTTCTGCATGCCGCGGACGCGCAGAGGCATAAGAAAACCGCCACGAGGCAGACTGCTGTGCGGGATATCCCTGTGAAGAACAACCGCAATCTCCGTCTACAAGCCGCCTCGCTCATTGACGAGCGATCGACTGTGCTGAAGAGTGACGCAGGTCACCCCGCAGTCGTCGAGGTTGTCCCTTAAAGACTCAGAAGGAGTTCAGCGATGCAGGCAGCTTTTGAACTTAATCTCCAATCCTCCGGCCGTGAATGTATCGACGCAGTGATTGCCGACAGCAACCGGCTCACCGCAGAATCACTCGCGTGGTGCCTCAAATCCTACGGCGGCTTTCGCAATATCGTGTCGGTTTCATCTGCTCAGGATCTGCTGTCATCCATGCGCTCGCAGCGTCCGGCCGTGGTGCTGGCTGGCGAGCGAATCGTTGTGGGGGCATTGCGAGAGATCTTCACGGAGCTGGCGGTCAGGCTGGGGGAGACGCGCATCGCAGTCTTCGCGGACGGCCTCACCGATCGTCAGCTGGATCTCGTCGTTCACAACCGAGTCACAGGACTGCTTTCGAGGGAAGAAACCATGCGTCGTCTGAGCGAACAGCTGACGCAGGTGGCGGCCGGTCAGGCTGTGCTGTCTGAGCATCTTGCCGGCCGCGTGGAAACGGCCGTTGACGGTCGTTTTCGCTGCCTTGCCAGTGCCCACATGGAGAAGCTGACGGACCGCCAGTGGGATGTGCTGCTTCGAATCGCTGAAGGGAGACGAGTCGCCGAAGTTGCCCGGGCGCTGTCGATTTCAGAAAAGGCGGTCGAAAGTCACAAGCATCGGATCATGCGCGTTGTGGGAGCTGCAGATCGGGTGGACCTTTGTCGCTGGGCTATTCGGGAGAGTTTGATTGAGGCGTGATTCCGGTGTGCGTCTCCATGCACTGCGGCGCAGCTGACTGTGGTTCTGGTGGCCACCAGTCTTCCACACCCAGCAGCTGCAGCATGTCAGTTCTCAGCTGCTGCATGAGCGGATCAGTTCCGCGTGAGCGACGGCTGACGTCAACAGGAATTGCGGGGCCAATTCGAAACTCCACTTTCCATTCCGGCCGCAGCGTGATGCGGTCCGTGAGATCTTCTTCCAGTCGGTGCACGGTCTCTGCAAGTCGTTCGGGAGTTACCTTGCCGTGTGCCTGATCGTCGTCGAGATAGTGTTCTGGATAGAGCGAGAGGGTTTGGACGTAGTAGCAGTCTGTCAGAGCCCGCCAGCGTTCTGCGACCTCGGCGGAAGACAGTTTCTTCTGAAGGAGTTCAGCGAGGATGGTGGTTCGCAAGTCCTTGACTCGGCCCACGGGATCACCCTGTTTTGGACCTCCCAGCCAGCGAACTTCACAGGGGTGCAGCACTGCATCCATAAGTCGCTGGATTCGGGGCCGCAACGGGCCGCTTTGAGAATCGCCGAGCACCTCAACTTCACGACTGGCCAGCAGCGCGCGGGCCAGCAGACGAATTCGTTGCAGCACCGGCAGGTGCTCGTTCGTTTTCCAGAACGTTCGCTGTTCAAGCCGGCTGAGCACTGGGCCGACGGACTGCTGAATGTCGCCAGTCAGCGTGTAGCGGATGGCAACCGGATGGATCACGACCTGGCCGGCGGGATCGAGAGCGGCGCGGCGTCGAGCAGCGGTGCGGGCGATGAAGGAGACGCCATCCATGAGTCCCAGCAGTCGATCGTTGGAACGTGAAATGACGCCTTCCGGGAAGATCACCAGCGGGCGTTCGGCGGTGGCCACGATTTCCACGGCGGCATTCAGAGCTTCGCGATCGAGGCCTTCGCGGAAAATACTGAATCCGCCGAGCAGCCGAATCACGATCGCTTCCAGCCGACTCTGGCGGAACAGATGCCAACTGGCCAGCGAAAATACGTGACAGGGCACTTTGCGGCAGAGCATTCCGATGAGCATCGGATCGGCATCGCGGGAATGATTGGGGCACAGGAGTATGCCGTGGCCGGATGCAAGACTGCTGCGGACGTGTTCAAGGCCGTGGTAATGGAACTGCACAAGGCCGTAGCGACGGCGAAGGAATGGTCTGAGCCATATTCGAAACAGCCACGAAAACCAGCGTTTGCGGTACGGAGGCACAAACCTGTATGGCTCATCCACCACCACCCTGTGCATGCCTGCCGACCAGTGCAGTTCGGACTGCGCGAGAGGGAAAAACGAGGACCGGAGACGCCAGTTACAGAAATCAGGCAGGCCAGATTTGTGAGCCACCATCGACGCGAAGGACCTGTCCTGTGACGAACGCCCCGAGCGGTCCGGCGAAAAACTCGACGACTCGAGTCACTTCATCAACCATGCCAATTCGGTCGAGGGTTCCGTCAGTGGCCAGCCGTGCGTCTTCGATCTTGCGAGTGCCGAGGAAGCGGCCGGTTCGAGTATCTCCGGGGGCCAGCGTGTTGACGTTGATGTTGAAACTGCGGAGTTGTTCGGCAAGACACCGCGTGTATTCGACAACGCCGGCCTTGGCGGTCGCATAGATGGAACTGGAGGGAATGCCGCGAAAGGCCGAAATGGAACTGAGCGTGAGGATTCGCCCGGTCTTGCGCGGCATCATGACCTTTGCTGTTTCCTGACAGACAAGGATCGTGCTGAGCAGGTTGCGGTCGAGTACTGCGCGGACGTCTTCCAGCTTGATGTGGACACAGTCATTGGGATTGGGTTTGCCGCCCGCAGCCGCGATATCTCCACCCGCGTTGTGCACGAGGATATCAATGGGTCCCAGCTGGCTGCAGGTTTCCTCAACCACGCGCTGAACATCGGCAGGATTCGTGAGATCACCCAGCAGGCGACAAGTGCGGGTGTTGTGGGCGGAAGCAATGTCGAGGGCGGTCTGGGTGAGCGTGGTGCCTTCGCCGTATTCAGCAGGTCCGTTTTCCCTCATGCCGTGCACGCCCACCCGGCAGCCAAGTGCCGCCAGATGTTCGGCGAAACCGCGTCCCAGTCCGCGACCAGCCCCCGTGACCAGAGCCACTTTACCTTCCAGAAGCCGATCTGCCATTGTGTGATCTCCCTGACTGCACGGGCGGAGTCGATTTCGGGCGGCCGCGGGCAGGTCTTTATATATATGGTATCGAAATGCGAGCTTTGAGTTGGTTTGAAGAGCGACGAGCGGTGTCGCGCCTGGCGATAGTGTAGCGGGTACGCAGTGACATCCCAGCAACCCCGGGCGCTGGGAAAGCCGAAATTCCCGGGGTCCTGGAATTTCACAGGCAAAAACGCCGGAACTCCCGGGAATCCCCCGGTCCGCGCATGTATCACTGCCGCCGAGACCTTAGAATGCAGGGCCAGCAAACTTTCTCCCCACACGCCCGCTCGCGGGTTCCCCGGAGTTTCCTCTGATGTCCGACGTCAATGCCATTCTCGCGGAGGGCGCGCTGCCTCCCGAATGTCGAAATGTGGACCAGCTCCGCATTCAGCGGGCCGTTCGCGAAATTCTGCTTGCCGTCGGCGAAGACCCCGATCGCGATGGGCTCCAGGAAACTCCCGCTCGCGTCGCCCGCATGTATGCCGAAATCTTCGGCGGACTGCACGTAGAGCCCGGACGACACCTGCAGAAGGTCTTCGAGGAACAATACGACGAACTGGTGCTCGTTCGGGACATCTCCTTCAACAGCATGTGCGAACATCATCTGCTGCCGTTCATGGGCAAGGCTCACGTGGGCTACATTCCCCGCGGTCGCGTGACCGGGCTCAGCAAGCTCGCACGCGTCGTCGATGAAGTCGCCCGCCGTCCACAAGTTCAGGAACGCATGACGCACACCATCGCAGACCTGATCGAAAACGAACTGTCGGCTCTCGGGGTGATTGTCGTCATCGAAGCCGAGCACACTTGTATGACTATCCGCGGTGTCAAAAAGCCAGGAGCCCTGACCGTCACCAGCGCCGTTCGCGGACAGCTCAGAAACAATCTCGCCACCCGCGCCGAAGCCATGGCCCTGATCAACGGCAAATAAACATGATCGCCTCCTTCGTACTCAAACTGCTTGCCGGCATCACCACCTCCTGGCTGCTCATGCCACGCCGCGATGTGGCCGATGGCTTTTTCCGCATTCAAATGCTCGTCGTACTTGGACTGGCTGTCCTGTTGGTGCTGGCATTCGACCCCGTCACGCTCGCAGGACCACCACAGATTCCCAGTAGCGTCTCTGCGACATCGCCAAAGTCAGCATCGGCCATCGCCAGCCAGAAAGAACTTTCAGGCCTCCCCACCGCAGTCCGCTGGCTTCGCGGACTCGCATTCGCCATCGCTGTTCTGGCCTATCCCGGCCACATTCTGTGGAAGCTCGGACGACGCCCCGCGGGCACATTCTGCATCCTCGCCATCGGACTGCTCAGCTCTGCGTCCCTCGCACTGCTCTCCATACAGCTCGCGCGGGGCACGCCCATCGCCCTGCAGCTGCTCGCAAATGGCTCCTCAGCCATGGTCCTCGGAGGCGTGCTCACCGGAATGCTCCTCGGACACTGGTACCTTACCACTCCCGGAATGTCGCTGAAACCACTCATCTGGTTCTGCCCGTTACTCGCCAGTGCCGCCACGGCAAGACTGGCTGCGACTGGTCTTGCCATCGCCACCAGTGGGCTGCCACCGACAGATCTCGTCCGCATGATCTGGCTGGCTCTCAGAATTCTTGGCGGTATCCTCGCTCCCGCCGCCGCAGCTCTGCTCGTACGCCAGATTCTCCGTTATCGCAATACTCAGTCTGCCACTGGAGTGCTCTTCGCCGTCCTGATTCTGGTATTTATGGGCGAAATGTCCGCTGCCCTGCTTGAACGCGATCTCGGGGTTCCCTACTGACATGCTTCGCCGCCAATACGCAGGACTCACTGGTTGCTCCAGCATTATCGGCGTGGTGGCCGGATTCGCTGCGGCTGTGTTCCTGTGGTCCCTGGATCGCGTGACGCAACTGCACTGGCAGCACTCATGGCTGCTGTATCTGCTGCCGCTCGCCGGACTGCTCTCCGGCCTCGCCAGCCAATACCTCGGCGGTCGCGCCGAAGGGGGCACCGAACTGATACTCGCTGAGATCCGGCAACCGAAGCTGGGAGTTCCCGGCAGGATGGCTCCGCTGGTGCTCATCGGAACACTCATTACGCACCTCTGCGGTGGTTCCTCTGGCCGCGAGGGCACAGCGGTGCAAATGGGTGGCAGTATCGCTGCACTCCTGGCCCGCTGGCTGCACATCCCCGCCCGGGATACGCCACTTCTGCTCGCCTGCGGGATCGCCGGCGGCTTCGGGTCGGTGTTTGGAACGCCGCTGGCTGGCGCCGCGTTTGCCCTCGAAGTCTCCGGTCTGGTCCGGAAGACAGAACCACCAATACACGGTTTCCGGCAGCTTTCCCTCGCTTTTCCACCGCTGCTGCTGTGTCTCGTGGCAGCAGTAGTCGCAGACAGGACGGTCGAGCTGTTGAGCGTCGGACACACAGAGTATCGCGTCGCAGGTTTTACCGCCGACAATGGGTATCATCACACCACAGCGGAGGAATTCATCGCACAGTTGCTGTTCGCGGCAAAGGCAGGCCTTGCAGGGGCTCTGTTTGGCCTGGCAGCAGGACTGTTCACGTGGCTCAGGAATTCCATCCGCACTGCTCTCAGGAGATACGTGGCTTCGGCCTGGCTGCGGCCTGTGATTGGCGCTGCGCTGCTGATCCTGCTTGTGAAGAGCACCAGCGGAACCAGCTACCTCGGGCTCGGGGTCGAGGCCAGCCCGCTGCGTCCCGGAGACGTGAGCATCTGCGGGTGTCTGGAGGCTGCTGAAGTGGGCTGGCTGAGCTGGTTCTGGAAGCTGCTTTTCACGGCAGTGACCGTCGGCAGCGGCTTCAAAGGCGGTGAAGTCACCCCACTGTTTTTTGTGGGTGCAGCTCTTGGAAACGTGCTCGGGACCGCACTGTCGATGCCTCCCGGAATACTCGCCGCCATGGGTTTCGTCGCCGTCTTTTCCGGCGCTGCTCGAACCCCGGTGGCCTGCACGCTGATGGCGATTGAAGTCTTCGGGCCAGCCAATCCCGCCGTGATCACGATCAGTTTTATCTTTCCAACGGCCGTCTGCTGCTTTGTCGCCGCAAAACTCGGCGGTCCCGGACGGATCTATGATTCGCCAGCTGTGAGTGTGATCCGCGCGTAGTTGTTCTTTCGACCAACAACTCGAATGAAACATGTGGACGGGCGGAAGCGCCCAGTCTCATTCTGCACCGAAGGTGCTTACCGCTGGCAACTGGCCGGCATTTACATTGTCGTCGTGTTTGCAGGCCCCCCAGACGCTGCACGGAAATACGATGTCCAAAATAATCTTGCCGCGAGTCGCCGCGATCTGCACCAACAGCCAACTCAACCAACACAGTCGGTTGATGGCCAGAAGCCAATAAATCATCGACATCCGGAACGTCCCGTGTTCAATTCTCCGCTGATGCCTCACCCCAACACTGCTGCTGCGCGCGAGAGAAAGAGAGAAAGAGCTCAAAACGAACTGGTGCTGGTAACCGGCACTCTCCACCGGTGGCGGTGCAATTCAAGACCGGCTGGAACAAGCAAGATGCGCATGTCCGACAGAATCGATAACCCCCAAAGATTGGTAACAGTCGTCACTCGCCGCCCCCCTCGCGGGGACAGTCCCCGCAGTTTCGATGGCCACGATGTGAGCGGTGCCGGCACAACCGTCAGAACCGAGAGAACCCGAAGATTGGCAACAATCGTCACTTGGCGACCCCCTTTGCGGGGACAGTCCCCGCAGTTTCGATGGCCGCGTTGTGAGCGGTGCGGGTACAACCATCAGAACCGTTAGAACCCAAAGATTGGCAACAATCGTCACTTGGCGACCAGCTTGCGGGGACTGTCCCCGCAGCTTCGATGGCCGCGATGTGAGTGGTGTGGGCACAACCGTCAGAACCGAGAGAACCCGAAGATTGGCAACAATCGTCACTTGGTGACCCGCTCGCGGGGACAGTCCCCGCAGCTTCGATGGCCGCGATGTGAGCGGTGTGGGCACAACCGTCAGAACCGAGAGAACCCGAAGATTGGCAAC
>Ga0172373_10001624_pt1 | contig 36151 bp, 58 predicted proteins | sample Lak10m_2_FD_114546 | JGI IMG/M metagenome (GOLD analysis project Ga0172373, IMG submission 114546) | Freshwater microbial communities from Kabuno Bay, South-Kivu, Congo - kab_092012_10m | ecosystem: Environmental > Aquatic > Freshwater > Lake | place: Democratic Republic of the Congo...
AGTGAATATTTTAATTGCAAATGAATATATTAATTATAAGTAATTGATTTTTATATATCATAACTTGGATTGTGTATAAAATACCCGTTAAGTTACCCGTTTTTGGAAAAGCAACAATCACTTTAAAAATAATAAAGCCTGCTATGAGCAGGCTAATGTTCCAGATTCAATCTTATGTTCTTCAACTTTCTGCTTCACATAAGACTCATGCCAAAAAACATCTTTTTTGTTGATCCGAACTGGCTGTTTAATTTCACCGTTTCTTACTAGTGAGTAAAATACATCTTTCTTAATAGAGAGCAGCTGCATAAACTCTTTAGCTCGAACTCTACGATCAATTTGCATATTCACCCCTCCGCACATTCAAGAATATTACGAAATGTTCCACGGCTCATGTGTACCAATTGTTCAATTAGATTCATAGCGGACGCTCCCGTAATGATTCGAGCCAGTCGCCTTTATAATTGAATGATGGTGCTTTCACAAATGAATGTTTCTGCGAATCTAAAGTTGCATTCCACTCATCCTCAATTAATGAATCATCATCAAGATAAGGCTTATCTCTATACCAGTGTGCTTTTTTATCACCAAATCCATCAATAGCCCACCAATTAGCCCACTCAGGCGCTTGACTCCAATCGGGTTGCCATTCTTCCACATCATCAAAATGTTGTCCCTCACGCTCAACAAATGTATTTGGGTGGGTTAGCATGTCGCGGATTTCTTTTCGTTTTTGCGCTGCTTCTTCTTTTTCACGATTATCTGCTTCGGCTTGCATTGCATCTGCGTACTGAAAGCAAAGAGAAGCCAGCAACTTCATGTCTGTTATTGGTTCAACACTCTGCATTGCAATAGCCATCTCATGCGCCAATTCCATTTTAGTTTTCAAGACACTTCTCCCAAACTATCAACCACGCCAATCGGAAGACCGAACACACTTTTAAAAGCCTTATCAAATTCACCACTTGCGATGTACTGGTCAATATCAGAACTCGGATGATCGTGTTCTTTTATATAGCTGCTGAATGCTGTATATAAGCCGTTTAAGTTCTCTTTAGTTACGCCAATATGGGTGTTGTCGCCGATGTTTTTAACTGGAAAGCCAACACTTAGATTAGAATCATCAATGATTTTCATGAACAGGGGCAATTCATCTTGGTTAAAAATCAAGTCAAACGGCATTTCTCTACGCAACTCATCACAAACATAGTTCGCCACTTGAAGCTTGGTTAATTGATTTTTAGTCATTGGTTGGCTCCTGTGCTTCGATCATGGCTTTATACCCAATTTTTAAGGTCTTATCATCCACCGAAATACTACAAGCACCTGCATACGTGTCTTCATATTCAACCTCTGGAAAGGCATCAAGAATCTTTTGTGTCGGCTCTTTCGGCACCAAAACAAAACCATCGGGAGTGGCTTGGGCTTTGGCTGCTTGCCATGCTTGCCATGCAAAACTCATTGCTTCTGGTGCGGAGTCTGGGCAAAAATCCTCGTTTGGATAATATGTATTACTTTCTTCGTGGTATCTAACCCAATCCTGATCTAAAGCAAGCTTAGCAAGCGGCAATGCCTCAAAAGCCTTTCTATCAATATCTTTAGTCATTTGCTTGCTCCAAAAACGTTGTGTCATGCCACCATTCTTTGTTTTCTTGAAGATACTTAGTGTGATCATCTTGAGTGCCGTTCCATTCTTCCAAAGTGATTGAATCCGCAATGCATTGACCGACTTTAGGGAAAGTCTGTAACGCTTCTGACTTCAAGCGATATACCAACTGTTCACCCATTTCTTTTGATGGAATCGGATGCAAAAGCTCTGAATCAGGTTCTTCAGGAATATTTACTGCCCATAACTTTTGATCATCTTTAGTCATTTGCGCCACCTTCTTCTTTAACTGTGCTTTGAGCAGCTCAATTTCAGATTGCAATTCTTCAACTTTTTCAGAATGCAAAACTTTAAGATTTTCAGATGTAAAAGCGTTTTGACAATCTTTAGCTATGCGCTCAATAGTTTTTTCAAGATCAAGAAATGATTGAGAATCTGAACTATTCAATCCATGTTTAAAAGCCCCTTGAACAGCACCAAAAATAGTTGAATAGTGATATTTCTGTCCTGCAAATTTGCTAGAATTAATATATGTTTCTTGCTGTTTTTCAGGTATTTTCCCAAGAATAATTCCTGATTCATTTGCGGAAGAATAAATCACCCATGCTTTATTTAATCTAATTTCCATCACGCCACCTTCAAACTTTCTAAAAATTCTTTGCCATTGTTTAGATACTGCTTTAAGAAAAGCACGTATTTTTGCTTCATCGGCTTATTCATCCGACCTGTATAGTCCATTTCTAAGCGTTGCTTTGCGTTGAAATACTGCACTGATGTTTGTGTTCGCTTTCCTTTAAATCCGCCTTTAATCAGCCAAATTTCAAAGCAAGTGAGAATGTTTTTACTCACCATGTCATCACCACGCCCAATCCAAGCAGCATCAAAAACATTACCCCAAGTTTGAGTTCGATCATGCTGCCACCTTTCCTTTGCTACGCTCAGCAAATAGCTGCTCATAGTAGTTTTGACAGTGCGGAATCTTGTCTTTAATCTTTTGAATAACCGCTTCGTCACGCTCAATAATCACAGTCGTTTTGCGCTCTCGAATATCAATTGCTTCGACAAGATGAACCAACTGATCTATGTCATCCCAGTCTTTTAATAATTCAGGTGGGCAAGGGAATAGCCAAAAATCAATGTTCGCCACTTCGCAGTCATACAGCCACATATACGCTTGCATCTGCACGTCATAGCCTGCCTTTTTGACCTTTTCCATCGCTTCATCTGCAAAGAATGGATGTGTGCCAATATCCCAAGTGACCTTGGTGTCAATAATGAGTTTTCGCTCAAGATCAAGCACATCACACTCACCAGTGATTAACTTATTTTCAACACGTCCAACATGCTTTTGGTAATTGCGAAAGCGCATCTTGCCTGACAATTCAATTGCTAAATCTTCAAGCAAATTTCCTTTTTGCGTGTACTGGTTGCCAGTGAATGAGCGAAAGCCGTATAAGTCCTCTTTCACAATGTCACGAATTGCAGACTTTGCAGTGTCGCTGATGACAGCCGCTTTAGAGCGACCATCACCAATGAGTTTGTGTAAGGATGAACAGCGGAATAGTTTCATAAGTCACCCTTAGCTTTCTTTTTGGTCAGCTCGTGCCAATCAAGCAACTCTTGATAGTCAAAGTACACAGATGATTGGCTAGAATCCCCATCTTTAATTGGTTTAGGAAAATCAGCGTCACGCTCAATAATGTTTGAGAGTGTTTGGCGGCTAACATCAAGTAATTCGCATGTGGTTTTTTGGCTAACACGAATAGGGTTTGCTTTGACAAATTTCACCTTCTCCATCACTGAGCCTCCACCGCTACACGCTGCGCATCTGTCAAAGCATAACCATCCAAGATATAAGCCTTGTCAATCGCACCAGCATTCAACTGTTCAAGTACCGCGCCAAATTCATCATCGCTTAGCGGTAGTTTTGGTGCTTCTAAATCCGCAACCGATTCGCTGTGGTCGATATAATCAAACTCGTCTTTTTCCACATCACGGATGATTGCTTGATCTGCCATTTGTGCTTTTTGCATATCAATTGAAAGTGGTGCCTGCTTCGATAAAAGTAGCTTCAACACGGTTTTAAGTGCCATCGCTTCAAACTGATCTTTCCACACGCCAAAGCCTTTTTTAGCTGTTTGGCTGTATTTGTTAGCGTGCTTCATTACTTCTTCTTTACTCATGTAAAGTTCAGCAGTAAAGCCATTAATCAGCTTGAAAAACGCCACATATCCAATCGGGTTGCCATTTGGCTTAACTGACCAATCGAACTCATAACCAAGTAAAGGATTTTCGCTAATCAACTGCCCATCATAAACAGGTGTTGCAGCAATACGACTGAACTGACCAGAACGTTGTGCTAACTGGATGTATCCCTTGTACCCAAGTTGAAATTGAGCTTCGATGGTGTTTGTTTTGTTGTTCTTGAAAGGAACAATGTAGGCAAAACCGAGATTGTTATTGATTGGCAAATTCAGCGTTGCAGCCATACATGCAGCACTAAAAATAGTTTGAGGATCTGCATTTACCAACATTGAGTTGCTGTTCACGATCTGCAATACAGACGTTGCAAAAGCAGGGGCATTTTTACCAACAAGTTCTTTTAGCTTTTCCTGAACCATTGGCTTTGCGAAAAAGTCTTTAGCGTTGTGTTTTACTGGTGCATTCATTTCTATTCTCCGAGCAAATATCTGCGCAATTTCCTTTGATTTTGGATAAATTGCGCAGATTTGTTCTCATTAGGCTGCTTTCTTTAAAAGCTGTTCTGTTTTTTGTGCTTCAATCGCTTTGATTTCAGCAATCCAGTTTTCGTATTCGTTACGATCTAAATGACCGAATGCGTATAAAGTCTCTACTGCTTGATTAAGCTCAGAAGTCGTATAAACACGATCAAGCTTTGACTTCATGTTCGAGAGATATGATTGAGCGTTCATCTCTTAATCCCTCCACGCAAAGCTGCTACGACTTGCTTGATTTCTTCTTCGGTGCGCCAACAAGCAAAGTGAGTGCAACCAACATGATGAACAATGGACTTATATCCCAATGGAGTTGATGAATCTAAAACCCAAATTAACTCATTGCTTTTCGGCTCAAAAGGCGCAGGAATCTCCACGTTTAATGTGATGGTGCGGGGTTTGATTCGGAATCTAAAAGCATTACCAAGAAACATTCCAAGAAGGTGATGATTATTAGCTCTTACCCAATTATTTTCCTTGTCTCTTAACTCAACCTCTTTCCCATCCGCCAAAGCTCGTAACGCATCAGCCCCACTAATCAAGCCTTGCTCTAATGACTTTTGAATTGGCTTTAAATCGCTGATTTTGTACTCATCATCTTCAACTTCATCCCATAGTTGCCATTCATTTTTGAAGTAGTTGTATCCATACCAAGAGCCATTTATATTTATTGCAGCTCCATTCATGCCATCACAAGAGTGAGTCGCATCATTCACATCATTACGATGCAAAACAACAAGGTCTCGAAGTTCAGGTAGGGTGAGTTCTTTTCCAACCCACCCATCAAGCATTACATCTTCATCCTTGTCGAAATAGCACAAGCAATTTTTCCCTTGGAAATCCTTTGTAAAAAGAAGACCAAGTCTCCATGAAACAACCTCTTTTCCTGAGCCATTCCACTCATAACCCAACTCAAAAAACAACTCCTGAGCTTCTCTACTTTCTGCTTCGTTATTCACTTTGATTTTGTAGTTATTCATCTCACACACTCCACACAGCAGGGCAGATCACCGTGTAAAGCACGTATAGAGCTGCAATTAGCAAAAGGAAATAAATGATCATTCCAATAACGCAGTTTTTCCATGTGTTAGGCATAACGTTCTCCTGGAGCGCTTAAACGCGCTCTCTTAGTTCTTGTTCGATGATTTCTTTGATCTCTACAACATCGAGACGATCAACGTATGCTTGGATTTCACCATCTTCGTTGTAGACGCGAATGTCTTTGATTTCTTTTACTTCAACATCACGCCAGTTATGACCCACGCCATTTCCATCCATGTAAACGTCTGCAACGTATTCCACTTCCAACGAATACTGCTCATCAGCAGTTAAGAGAGTTGCTTGCTCAGCTTTGACATTGATTTCGTCAAGTTTGAAAGGAGCCATCACATAGACTGGCTCGTTTGTTTTTGCTGGTACGATCGCATAAGCAGCAGTTAATGCACTTACTACGCCTGCAAAGCCGATTGATTTGACTACATTTGCTTTTATGTTCATACTCATCTCACTCTTTGAGTAAAAGTCCCGTCGGTCGAATGTCAGGGACTTTTTTGTTGTCTGTGAGATAAATATCGCATTACCGATATTAATAGTCAATAGGAAATCCGATAAAAATATAGAAAAACCGATATTTTTATTTTTACTATGTTTTAATAGATGAAAGAAAACCCAAATTTAGTGGGTTTAATGGAGATAAGATGAATAAAATTGAATCGGTAATTATTAAACGCTTACTTTGGGCTACTATCTTTTTCAATAGTATAACTTTGGCCTGTATGCTTTTTATTATCTACAGCATTGTAAAAAACTGAAAAGTAAATGGTAACCAGAATAGATATAGCAGCAAGTATTGAAGCGATGCAGCCAACAATAAATGTTGGTGTAACAGTCCAGTGAGGTTTTGACGATTCCTTGATTTGTCTCATTAAAAGCTCATTGCTTATTAAGGTCAATGTAGCTGGATCTATAGCCCCTTTATGATTTTCACCACTCAGCAATTTTTGTAAATAATTGGTTTCCATAGAGCTAAGTTGCTCAGCCTTGATGTCAAGGAAATTAGGATCAGCTATTCTTGGAATTTTGAGCTCCAATTCCTTAATCAAATTGCTTTGATCAAAAATATTGTTTATTTGAGCATTATGGTCTTCATTTGTTTTATCTAAGCCAGCACTTATCTCTTTAACTTTCTCAAGCGTTAACTTACCAAGCTTAATAGTATTTTTTTCTTCACTCATTTTTTACCCTAACTCTTAATTTTAACTTTTTCTAACACGCTTTGGGCGTGAACCACCTAATGGTCTAAATGCATCAATTACCAATCCCACAAGCTCCATACCTTCCTCAAACTCAATGATGTTTGGTTGAAAATTAGGATTGAGTGCTTGTAAATATTTCCTTTCATCGCTTTCAATCACAAGCTTCTTGAAAGTTGCATCTGAATTACTACGCACAACAACAAGATCTTCTGAGATCAGATCTGATACTTGATAACTTGGATTAACTAAAATGTAATCTCCATCTAAGTAAGTTGGTGAATTACTAACTCCTACAACTCTTAAATAAAAACACCCATCAGGGTCATCTGAACTTAAAGGTGGTAGCCATTCATTTATATTTTTAGGATCAATAGCCTCAACCGATGTCATTGTGCCTGCCTGTACCCACGATAAAACAGGGATTAATTTTGTGGTTACTGGAACAATATTATTGTCCAACTCACAAATAACGCCTTTTTTTAGTTCTTCAGCAGTAACACCTAAAGCGTTTGCTAATTCAAGAATAGAACCTGTTGACTTAGCATTACCCGTTTCCAAGTCAGAAATAACAGACTGTTTAACTCCAGATTTTTGAGCCAATTCTTTCTGGGTCATTTTTTTCGCTTTGCGAATTTTCTTTAAATTTTCACCAAGAGTAGCCATGCGCTTCTCCTTCATAACCATTATCGGAATTGTGATACAAATTTCAATCGGTTTGGCTATTGTATAAATATCGGAAAACCTATATATTTATAAAAAATATAGGAGGTGTTCTATGAGCCAGTGGCAAAAAATGATTATTGATTTGAAGGAACAGGGATTAACCCAAACCCAAATCGCTGCTGAGATTAATTGCTCTCAAAACTATGTAAGTAACCTTGAAAACGGCTTATGTGGAAAACGGATCGGGTATGAATTGGGAAAAAGCCTGGAGCGTCTATGGAAAAAACACTGTCCACACAGTCCAGCAGCATAGGTGCGCAAATGGGAGTCGATGATTTGAAAGAAGCAATCGAAAAGGGATATTTGGGCGGGAAATACACCGTTCCCAAAACCATCAAATTTACACATGAAATGCTTGATGCAATCGCTGTTGCCAGTGAGACCAACGAGCAGGATTCGTGTAACTGGGTGCGTGAGGTCATAGCGAAAGCCCTACTAGCTGAAGATGCTAAGTATGAGCGTATGGCAAGAGCGCGTAATCGGTCAAAGTGTACTTCGGACACTTTGGGACACCAAAAAGAAAGCCCATCTGCTGTAACAGATGAGCCTGATGTTCAATAACTTTGGAGATATAGAACAGTGAATATGTTAGCACAAGAACTGCAAACATTGCAGCAATTACCAGCAAATAAAAGGGCTGAAATTGCGGATATATTTTTAGAAAAACTCAAGCACATTGAACACCTTGCGATTCAAGCAAAAACCACTCCAAGTCTAAAAAACATAAGCGACTTAAGAAAAGCTGAAACGGATTTTCTTTTGTCGGTTTTAGGGGGTGTTGCATGAATACAGGTGTTGATTTGGACAAATTCATCAAGCAGGCAAAGCCAGTGGAAGATAATTACACCAAAACGCCAAATTACTTGGTGGACAAAGGCTATGTGTCTGAGATGACTGGTAGCGCTTTGAAATGCTACGTGGTGATTAATCGTTTTACAGATGGTTTCTCACGTACAAACTGGTCAATCACATCTAGCTTTTTGCAAGATAAGACAGGAATCAAGAAACTTAAAACTTTAACGGATGCAGTACGTCAGTTAGAGCAATTAGGTTTAATTTTGGTTGTTCGCTCTACTGGTGAAACTAATAAATTTTCAATAGTTCATCCTGAATTTGAACTACATACCAAAATGGATGGTAGTACCGATAATGGTACGGAGACTACCCCCGAAAATGGTACGGGGAGTACCCACCAAAATGGAGGGGAGACTCCCCCCGAAAATGGCGCTACTAAGAAAGAAACAAATAAGAAAGAAAATATTAAGAAAGATATATGTGAGATTTTCGAGTTTTGGAAAACCACATTCCGCAAAAATGGAAAAACGATTCTCTCTGACAAACGAGCTAGAAAAATTCAATCTCGTCTTGTTGATGGTTATCAAGTTGAAGATATCAAACATGCAATCTTGAATTGTTCTAAGTCTGATTATCACGTTCAAGGTGGTTATACCGATATTGAGTTAATTTGTCGTGAACCTGAAAAACTAGATCGTTTTATTAACATGTTCCCTAAAGAACAGGAAAGTACCAGCACTGAACAGCCTGAAACACCACGCAATGCCCCAGTATTGCTTCGTAAAGAATACAAGGGGGCTAAATGATGGACTACTTGCATTCGATTCCTACAGAGCAAGGCGTATTGGTTTCTTTGCTTTCACTGACTGATGGTGTTGATCAATTTATCGAGCGCTTAACTAGAGATCACTTTTCTGGAAAACATCAAATCATTTTTGATGCAATCCAGGCAATTCATAATCGTGGGGAGCAAATAGATTTTATTTTGGTTTGGGATGAAATCAATAAAAATCCATTAAACCTGAATTACATCGACGAGCAATACATGCTCAAGCTCAATGCTGATGCTCCAACACTGATCTCAACGCTTGAGCAGCATGTTGAAAAACTTGATCGCTTAATGGCTCGTCGCAAGTTCATTGAAATATCAAATTTAATGCAGGGGATGGCTAAAGACTTCACAACCAATGTTGATGACATGATCAACAAGGCACAAACCATGATTGCAGACATTGGAGACAACAAGCAGTCAAAAGAATTGGCGTTCGTGAATGAGTTTGTTGCAAGGCTCTATGTTGATCTTGAAGAAACACGAACTGCACGTGAAAACGGAACGTATGTTGATACGGGTATCAAGACAGGATTTATTGCGCTAGACAACAAGATTGGCACACTACGTCGCGGTAACTTCGTAATCATTGGTGCTCGCCCAAGCATGGGTAAAACAACGTTTGCTCAAAACATTATGTGTGATATGGCAATCAATCAAGACATGGTTGTTCAGTTTCATTCGTGCGAAATGACAGAGGAAGAAATCAGAGATCGTATTGTTTCAGGTGTTGGTCAGGTTCGACTTAGCAACATAAAAAGCAAGTGTCTTGAGGATGATGACTGGGGGCGCTTAGTGCAGGCAAACAAAATGCTTGAGCATTCTAAATTTGCAATTGATGACTCAGCAGGCGCTTCTCTCTCAGATGTACGTCGTAAAGCACGGTTACTCAAAGCTAAGTTTGGGCGTGTTGATGCGATCTTTGTTGATTATCTGCAAATCATGAAAAGCCCAGTGGTGACTGACAATCAAGTTAGAGCAATTGGTGAAATATCAAAAGGCTTGAAAGCAATCGCAAAAGAATTTGATTGCGTTGTTTTCGCATTATCTCAACTTAGCCGCAACTTAGAGAATCGACCAAACAAACGCCCAGTAAATGCCGATCTACGTGAATCTGGTCAATTAGAGCAAGACGCTGATGTGATTCTCTTTATCTATCGGGACGAAATTTACAACAAAGAATCAAAAGATATAGGAACGGCTGAAATCATTATTGGCAAGTGTCGTGATGGTGAAGTCGGAACTGTTCGATTGGGCACTGATCTAGCAAGAGCGACGTTTGCAGACTTAGACCCATTCTATTTAGCAAGTTTGCAGGAAGTGGGAGGTGCAGCGTGAAGATTAAAACCTATGGCTTTGACCGCATAAAAATGACAAAACACCTCACTTTAGAGGAGCTTGATCAGCTTCAGAAGCAAGTTAAAGAGCTTCATGCGAATGAGTTCAAAGACGGTAAATACTTTGAAAATGGAACGCAAACTATCAGCCTAATTGATAAGAAAGGACAAAAGAAATTAGATCAAATCAGCTGGGCAATCTACAACAAAACTAAGAGTGTCGGAGGTGCAGCGTGAAAGACCCATTAGACAACAAAACTCAAGACTGGTGTGAAGTGACTATGCCGCTTGAAGTTGCACAGGCAGCACTGGCAGCGATGAGAAAAGTATTTCTGGATTGGGATGTGCTGAATGAGAAGCCACCAGAGTTTTTAAAGCACATGACTCATTTGGAGAATTACATCGAGCGTGCAGGGGGTGAGGTGTGAAGATCAGACGTATCGTGTGTTGGTTTAGTTGTGGCGCTGATTCGGCTGTAGCGACAAAGATAGTATTGCAACAAGCACCTAAGCTTTATCCAGATGTACCAGTGATTATTGTGAACAGCCCAATAAAAGAAGAACACTCAGACAATGAGCGATTTTTAAAAGACTGTGAAGTTTGGTTTGGTCAAGAGGTTATTAAAATTTATAACCCTAAATACCCATCTGGCAAAAACTCAATATATGAAGTTTTTAAAAGAGGTTTTCTTAAAGGGCCGAATGGCGCTCCTTGTACTACACAGCTCAAGCGCATCCCTCGCGGCTCATTTCAACAAGCGGGTGATTTGCATGTATTCGGTTTTGACTTGGATGAGACTGATCGAGCAATAGATTTTGAGGAGCGCAATCCAAACATCAAAACATGGTTTCCATTGATAGGCGCTTATCTTTCAAAAGCTGACGGTCTGGCAATGCTTCAGGATGCTGGGATTGAAATTCCAATGATGTACAAGCTTGGCTACTCAAACAACAACTGTATTGGGTGCGTCAAAGGCGGCATGGGCTACTGGAACAAGATTCGCAAAGACTTTCCAGAAACTTTTGACCGTATGGCGGAGATGGAGCGTGAAATTGGTCACTCTATCCTGAAAGACCAGAATCGAATCCCTGTTTATTTAGATGAATTGGACCCAAATGCGGGACGTATTCAGGATGAACCAAACATTAGTTGCTCATTTAGTTGTGTGATGGCTAAAGAAGATTTTGAGTGGGGTGCAGCATGAACACAAGAATGAAAGTTATTGAGAACAACATTGCATTGCTTAAAGCAGCAGCCACTCGCTCTAGCCGTATCTCTACGCAAGATTGCGCCGACATTATAGGTTTGCACAGGAGATCAGCACAGCGCTATTTGGCTGACCTTGAGAGATTAGGCTACTTAGTGGGCGATGGGTGCACCCCACTTGGCTATAAAGCCACTGATAAGACAAAACAATTATTTGGCGTGAAAGGAGAAATGGCATGACTCCAACACTCACTCAAATTAGAACAGCTTTGCAGAATCTAGCAGCGAAGAAAGGGCGTCCTGATTATGAGTTGTGCACAGCGAAAGCAGTAAAGCATGCACTAGAGAGCGGAACAGAACATCACCTAATCGCTGAGTTGCCTTTTTTTGAAATAAAGCAGAAAGAGCAGGATAAGACAGTTGTAAAAGAACCAGTAAAAAGAGCATATCCAACGGATGCACAAGCTTTAGAAATTGTTATTTGGCTGAATAACTTTAATGGTTTGTACAGAGAGTTGGCTCAAAAGATTGGATGTGATTGTGCAGTTTTGTCGAAAATAAAATCTAAGAGAAAGAATTTAACGCTTGATATGTACAACAGGATCATGAAAGCACGAAAAGAATTAGAGGGAGTTGCGGCGTGAGAAAAGAAAAACAAGCACCAAAGGCAAAACACTATCAGTTGCGTTGGAATGTATTTCATGCAGTCGATGTGGTTGAGCAGTACGAAGCTCAAACAGGTGACAAAAGTGGTGTGCTGCCTTATCCAGTTCTAGCAAAGATTTATCAAGGTAACCTAATGCCAGCATTGCAACTTGGGACCATCGTCAATCATCAAACTTACGGTGTGACGTTCTTTGCAAAGATCAAGAAAGAATCGGGCGAGGAGGGAGTTGTGGAACGTGGATTTAGAATTGATACGCCAATGAAGTTATCTGAGTTCATCAATGGTTATGAGAACTGCTATGTGAACAAAGGGCATGGATTAAAAGTAAAAGGCTGGAAAGGCGCTAAGGAAGAATGGTTGTCGATGATGGATGAGGAGTTCCATAACGATACTTGTCTTGATGCGTGGGCAGTGGCGAATTGTTTGGTGAGGGCTAAGGCATGAACTTCAATCTAATGATGACGTTGAGAAGTAAATACAATCAAGGTCTTAGAACTAAAGAAACACTTGAAGCAAATCGTATGTACCTGAAATTGCGATTAAACGGTTTGTTAAAAGAAGCAAAAGCAAGCATGACAAACCGTGACAAGGAGCAAAGCCAATGAATGCACAACAATTCATAAAAGACCACGGTGTTGAGAAGGCAAGGAAAGTTGTTGAGGGTGCGCCTGAGTGGGCAATGAGCATAAATCTCAATAACGGCATGTATTACTCACGGATGGAGCATAAGAAGGGCGATACATTTCTTTATGACCTCAAGCGCCTCGTTGAGAGTGTTGATAAGGTCATTAAGTTAGGTGGAATTAACGAAGCTAAAGCAGAGTTAAATAGACAATCTATTTTGCGTTGGATTACTCCTGAAATTCAATCTCTAAAACAAGCCATCGCAGACTACGAGGCAATTGGAGGTGAGCATGTTTAAGGTTGGGCAAGATGTCGTTTTAAAAAACAGCAGTCAAAACAAGGTTATGAAGATTCAAGCCAACAACGACGAATTTATTAGAGCTTATTGGAGCAAAAAAGAATACTCGTTTGCGCATGAGTCAAACTTTAGACACGCAACTGAACAAGAAATCGCAGCAGGGCATCGTTTTGACCATTTCGTTGACATCAACGAAATGGGTGACGACTCACACATTGAGAATCATATTAGTCCGCTTTGCAAAGTAGGGGTGAAGTGATGAGAAGTGAATTTGAAGAAACTCTTAAGCAACACAAAGATAGTTTGACTAAAGAATTAGAGCAGCTCGGTAAGCATAGACAAGCTCAATTAGTTGAATGGGATATTGAACAAAACGAGTCAGATTATGAGTTTTATTTCAATGCTGGTTGGAATGCGCAACAATCCAAAGTGGATGAGCTGCAAAAGCGGGTGGATGCGGCACTTCAACTCGTTAATGAAATGAAGGGAAAACGATATCCATTTTCTGCTTATGCAGACCAGTTAGAGCAAGCGCTCAAGGGTGGTGGCCAATGACCACATTCAAAGAGGCTCAAAACCAAGCAAAACAACTTAAAAATGCTAAGCGAGGGGGTTATACGCCAACAATAGTTAAAGATGTGAATAAGCATCTCAAGCAAAAGTTGGTCAAAGTAGAAAAGCATTTAGATCAAATCTTTGATCAAAAATGGGATGAATGGAAAAAGACAGCAGATATGCACTCACAAGGTTTCGCTGATGGTATCGAGTATGCACAACGTCAAATTCAGGAGCTTCTTAAATAATGCGTAGAGCAGCAAAGGTTGATGCAAATCAAACTGAGATCGTTAAAGCTTTGCGTTCAGTTGGGGCGAGCGTTCAGTCGCTTGCTTCAACGGGTAAGGGTTGTCCTGATCTGTTGGTTGGTTTTCGTGGTGTGAATTGGTTATTAGAAATTAAAGATGGTCAGAAAGTGAAGTCAGCAAGAAAACTCACAGATGATCAAGTGGTTTGGCATCAGACATGGCGAGGCAAGGTCTACATAGTTGAATCAGTAGACCAAGCATTGAACTTATTGAACGGTTAGGTGGTGAGTGATGAATATTGCAGAAGTTGAAAACATCCAGGATAAATTTGCTGAATTTGAATGGCTCACAAGAGGTATTACAGCAAAATCACCAAACTTTGAACCACAGGCACATGGTACTGGGGAAAAGCCTTTGAATTATGAAGATCGTTTAGGGGCGATTGCGAGCATGGATACTCAATTAGCAAAGTCAGTGACAGCCCTTATTGTATTTGATGGGAAGTGTGAAAGTGAATATGAGTATGTGCGTAATCATCTAGTTAAGATCATGTTAGTTAATGCTAAGAGTGATAAAAAGCGTGAGCCTGAACATATCACTATGAATCACTTGGCTTACTTGATTGCTCGAATGGTAATTGATTTTGCTTTAAATCCTGAACTTGAGGGGAATTTTACAGCACAAGGTCGATTGTATTATGCAGGGATTAATTCAATGCAAATGCAAACTGAGATTTACCGCAAGACATGGAAGCCATACGAAAATCTGATGTGTTTGGCGCTTGAATCTGCGATTGATGAGGCGTCTCAAGCTATTAAGAAATATAAGAAAAATACTTACAAAGAAATGCGAGTGTAGGGATTCCATTTTTGCGGAAACCACGGTATAGTTAAACTATACTGGTCGTATTACATGGTAAAGTGACCAATCATTAAAGCTCACAGAAATGTGGGCTTTTTTAATGCCTGAAATATTCAAGAGATCAGCATGTTTAAATTCTTAAAACAATTGTTCTGTACTCACGAATATGAGTACGAATCAGATATTTTCATTCAAGTTGAATGCCGTAAGTGTGGCAAATTGAAAAAGTAACCCTGTCACCACGGTGACTTCGCCGAACGTATTACGGCACATAAAGCCCTCACAGAAATGCTGAGGGTTTTGTTTTTTATTGGTGATTGCATGGATTTAGTCGAAGCTAAAAAGAATCTTGAATCATTGCATCAAGACAAAGAAAAATTGGAAAGTCTCAATCATCTCAATTCAACGTTTCAGTTTAAACAAGCATGTCGTCAACGCATTAACGACATAGACAGGCAGATCAGCAATATTCAACACAGTATCAAACGCTATGCGAGACCGTAAACGACTGGCTGAGATTAGAAAGCTACCTTGTGTGGTATGTGGTAGATCACCAGTGGACGCTGCCCATAGTAATCAATCAGCACATAACAAAGGGTTAGGCATTAAGGCAAGTGATGAGTTCACAATTCCATTATGTCGCAATCATCACGTGGAATACGACCAATTTCAAAAGATGAATAGATCAGAGTCGGTTGAATGGTTCGTCAGGATGCTAGAAAAGACTGAACGGATGTTGAATATTAAGGGTGATGAGGTGTTTTGATGAATGCGAGGTCGAAATGACAATTCAAGAAAATATACAGCAGAAACGTATCAGAGAAGATGCTAAAGAATCAGCCAAAAGAGCAGCAGCTCAGATCCATGAAGTCCTGAAAAAACGTTATCCAAATGCAGTGAAAAAATAGTTAATTAGAGGTGAGCATGAAAACAGCAGTGTTCACAATCAAAGATCACTCTGACATTACTAAAACAATGTCTTATCTGCACACAAACTACACTCAAGCTAATTTTGAGAATAAGCCGCTTGTTGTTGAGATTAAGCCTGAAGCAAAAGACAGATCGAAAGCTCAAAATCGTTTGTATTGGAAATGGCTTCATGAGATTCATAGAAAGACAGGCAATGACGAAGATCAATTACATTATGAATTTAAGAAGAAGTTTCTAATCGGCATATTAAAGCGTGACGATGATGAATATGCAGCAATGTGCTTAGCTATCAAAACGCTCAAACAAAGCGAATCTGAGCAATATGAAGCGATAGCAAACGGTGTTATTCGTGAGACTTCTACAACTCGAATCGATACAAAGCAATTCACTGAGTATCTAAATCTAATTGAAGCATTTGCGCTCAAAACGTTTGGCATGGTTTTACCAGTGCCTGAAGATTTGAAATATGCGTTGGAGTAAAGATATGGCGAACCTAACGCCTAAACAGCAAAGGTTTGTCGAAGAATATCTGATAGACCTAAATGCTACGCAAGCGTATATCAGAGCAGGGTTTTCAGCGAAATTAGCTAATACCAATGCGGTCAAACTACTACAAAATACTACAATCGCAAAAGCTATTGCGGACGCTCAAGCAAAGCGAGAAGAACGCACCCAAATTGATTCTGATTATGTGCTAAAGCGCCTAGTCGAAATTGACCAGATGGACGTCTTAGACATCATGGATGATGACGGCAATGTTAAACCGTTGCGCGATTGGCCTAAGATTTGGCGTCAATACATATCAAATATCGAAACAATCAGCATGGATGATGGTGAAGGTTGGCTTAAAAAGATCAAATGGCCCGATAAGGTTAAGAATCTTGAGTTGCTTGGTAAGCATGTTTCGATTGGTGCGTTTAAAGACAAGATTGAGCACACAGGCCCTAATGGTGATGCAATTGATTTAAGTTTAAAGGTGGTATTCGAAAATGATGGAGAAGCGAGTACCAAGTAAGTTCAAGCCTTTATACACACATATACAAAACAACAAACTGTTCTATGTGTATCACGGTGGTCGTGGTGGTGGTAAGTCTTGGGAAATTGCAGACTTTCTACTCATTGAGGGTGCAAAACAAAAGCATCGTATTCTTTGCTGTCGTGAAGTGCAAAAGTCAATTAAACAGTCTGTGCATAAGTTATTGTCAGATCGAATTGTTGCACTAGGTTTGGGTCATTTCTATCAAATCTTAGATACAGAGATTCGCGGCATTAACGGCACTGAGTTTAGCTTTGCAGGCTTGCTAAATCATACAGTTGAATCGGTTAAGTCATTTGAGGGTGCGACAATCACATGGATTGAGGAAGCGCAAACAGTGAGTGCTTTCTCATTGTCTATATTGATTCCTACGGTTGTTCGTACCCATAAGCCAATGGTTATCATGTCAATGAACCCAAAGCTGCCAAGTGACGCTGTTTATTCGCAATATGTGCTTGGTGATCGTGACGACACTGTGGTTGTACAGATTAATTACACAGACAACAAAGAATGCCCAGATGAACTGATTGCATTGGCTGAACAAATGAAAGCCGATGATTACGATCAATACGAACATATTTGGCTTGGTAGACCTAAAGAAATTGCAGATGGCGCAATCTACAAAGCTGAGTTTGAACAGATCAAACGTGAAAACCGTATCTGTAAAATTCCGCACGATCCAAATTTACAGGTCTACACCTCTTGGGATTTAGGGATTCTAGACTCTACTGCGATTTGGTTCTTTCAGGTCTACGGTAAAGAGGTTCGTGTCATTGATTACTATGAAGCGAACAATGAGCCGTTGGCCCATTACGCACGTATTCTTGACGAGAAATCACAGCAACATGGCTACAACTACGACAAACACTTTGCACCACATGATATTGCAGCGCGTGACCTGTCTAGTGGTGTAAGTCGTGAGCAAACGATGGCTAATCTTGGCTATCGCATGACTAAAGGTGCTCGTTTGGGTGTTGAAGATCGAATCGAAGCAGCGCGGCAAATGCTGAAAAACTGCTGGTTTGATGCTGATAAGTGTTCGGCAGGTATCAAGGCATTGCAGAACTACAGGCGTGACTACAACGACAAACTGGATCAATTTAAGGCTACTCCTGTGCATGACTGGGCTTCACATGGCTCTGATGCATTTGGTGAGGGTGCTCTCAATATCAACAAGATGCATGAAACAGCCAAACCTAAACCGATCCCACAGCTTAAACGCAGTGGATGGATGAGCTAATGGACAAGAAGCAAGACAAAAAACAGGATCAGATTCTCGATGAGATTCGCCAAAACCTGAAAACTGCCGAAGAATACTGGCAGGACAATTACGAACGTGGTGTTGAAGATAAAGAGTTTGTCACGGTTGAAGGTGCTCAGTGGGAAAAAGGTGCGGTTGCCAAACGCCGAGCAGATGGCAAGCCAAGTCTTGAGTTCAATCTTTCCCGTGCTTACTGCCGTCAGCAGATCAATACACAGCGTCAAAACCGACCACAGGCGAAAGTCATTCCAGTGGACAATGGTGCCGATCCTGAGATTGCTCAATTGATTGAAGGTTTGATTAAAGATACCGAAGAAGGTTCGGATGCTGAGTCGGCTTACGACACCGCAGCAGAGAACGCGGTGTATGGTGGTATTGGTTTTTTCCGTATCATCACGGATTACGTGAATGAGCTGTCATTTAACCAAGAGCCTCGCTTTATGCCTGTGCATAATCCGCATGCAGTTTATATCGATCCGCTAAGCCGTGCGCTTGATGGCTCGGATATGAATTGGGCAATTGTGGGTGAGTGGGTCAAGAAATCAGACATTGAGAAGCAGTACGGCAAAGATGCTTTGGTTGATGTGGATTTTGAAGAATACTCTAGTTGGTGCAATGAAGTGGACGACACCATCCGCATTGCTGAATATTTCAAGAAAACCCAAGTGCAAGACAAGCTTTGGATGCTGGAAGATGGCACATCGGGCTACAAGTCAGAACTGCTTGAGAAGTACGGCTACACCGAAGAAGAAGCTTTGGCTAGTGGTTTTATTGTCAATGAGCGTGATACCACACGAACCGAAATTAAATGGTTCAAGGTGTCAGGCTCTAAAGTCTTAGAAGAAACCATTTTTCCCGGACAATATATTCCAATCGTTCCGGTTTATGGTGAAGTGACATTTGTAGAAGAAGAGCGTCATATCTTCTCGCTTGTTCACTTTGCCAAAGACCCGCAGCGCCTTTACAACTACTGGAAGTCTACCGAAGCGCATATCTTGCAGAAAAACCAAGATGATGTGCTGGTTGTGGATGCAAAAGGCATTACTGGTTTTGAGGACCAATGGCGGAATCCGGGCAGTTATGCAGCAGTTATGTATAACTATACGGACGAAAACGGTGGGCAGAACGGCTTGCCTCAGCGTATTGGTGCAGCGCAACCGCCAGTTGGTATTTTAAACGCAGCAGAATCAGCCAAAGCAGCGATTACAGACATTCTAAACATGCACGCCCCTATGATGGGTGGGCAAGGTAATGAAACGTCTGGTGTCGCAATTGGTATGCGTCAGCGTCAGTCTGAAACCGCGCAATTCCATTTGCAAGACAACCTGAATAAGTCAATCCGACATGGTGCTCGCATCCTGCTTGGTCTGTTTCAAGCGCTCTACACAGTGCCGATGGTTCGCCGAATCATTGGTTCTGATGGTGAAGCGAAGATGATTGAGCTCATGCAGCAGAACGGTGAGGGTTATTTTGCCGATGTCACGATTGGTCGTTATGACGTTCGCATGGACACTGGCCCATCATTCAATACCCAGCGTGAACAAAACTTTGCGCTAATGATGCAGTTACTCAGCATGAATCCGCAGTTATTTAGCCTGATTGGTGACATTCTGTTGCAGAACTCGCCATTGTTGAATGCTAAAGAGATTGCAGAGCGCATTAAATCAACAATGCCTCCTCAAGTATTGGGCAAGGGCGATCAGATTGATCCTGAACAAGCTAAAGCGCAGATTATGCAACTTGATCAACTTGTGCAGAAGATGACAGCCGACCTTGAACAATTGCAAAAGCAGTTGGATGACAAGGAAGCAGACCGTCAGATTGAGCTGGTCAAAGCGCAACTTCAAGCCGAAAAAGATATTCAGGTCGCACAGATCAATAATTCAGGTCGTGCTGATGTTGAGGAATTACGTGGCATTGTCGAGTTAATGAAACAACAGATTGACTTGCGCAATGCGCCACAAGACTGGCTTGAACAAGGTGAAGATGTAGATGCTTATGCACCATCTGAAGCTTACGATCCAGACGATGAAGAATACTCGCAACCCGAATGGTCTGAGCCGCCACCGGATATTGCGCCAACAGACATGGAAAGCCCTGCCACTGAGCAGGGTTTTTTAATGCCTGAAGAAACGGTTCAGCCTAATCTCGCTCTCAATCCTGATCAGATTGAGGACAGCGCATTGATCAACACTGGTGGCGATTTGCTGCCAAACATGGAGCAGAACAATGACGTTTGAAAGTGACGACATCGTAGACACAGGCGCTACGGAAAACACAGCCGCAGAAGTCGAAACGCAAACCGAAGAATGGCAGCCTGAGCAGCCGAATGATGGTGAAGAAACCGAAGCTGAGCAATCAGATGAGGAAAAAGCCAAGCAGGAGGATGAACAGGAGAGCAAGAAAAAGAATCGGGCACAGGAGCGCATCCAGCAGTTAGCTCGTGAACGTGCCGAGTTGAAGCGTGAACTTGATGAGTACAAGGCTAAGCTTGAGGCACCCAAAGCAGCAAGCGAAGCACCACGAATCGAGGATTTTGAGGATTACAGCGAATACCTGCAAGCCCAACAAGATTTCTTTGTGAAGCAGGCAGAGGATCGTGTTCTTCAAAAACTCAAAGCCGAACAAGAACAGAAAGAACAAGTTGAGCGTCAAGTTCAATTTGAAACTGCTGTGAATGAACTACGTGATGAGGGGGTTGATGTTGAATCATTGGTGAAAAAGGCTTATGAATTGCCGCCACTGCCAATCACGCTCGATCAGTTTGGTTTAAGTCCAAAAGAAACGCTTTCTCTTGCTGCTGATCTCATTCAAAACGATGAGCTGTATATCGAATTGTCACAGATGAATCCACTCCAAGCAGCAATGCGCATTGGTCAGATCATCGGGGCAAAACAGCCATCCAAAGCTGCTCCAAAAGTACCAAACACACCAAAACCAATCAAACCAACGTCAGCCAATGCTCCAGTAGCTCGCAATCCTGCGGCCATGAGTGATGACGAATGGTATCGACAAGAATTGAAATCTCGAAAAGGTAAATGATTATGGCTAACCAAGTTTTAACCCATCAAATGATTGCGCGTGAAGCTGCAAAGATGCTCGAAGAGCTTGCACCATTCACAGCAAATATCAACAAAGGTCGCCAAGATGAATTTGGCACTGATGTGTCAGGCTTCAAAAAAGGCGACACTGTAAAGATTAAAATCCCGACTGCGGGCAAAGTATTTGATGGTGCTCAGTTTGCTGGAGGTGGCTCTGCTGCTGATCTGATCGAGCAGTCAGTCAACTTGACGCTAGACACACAAAAGCACATCGCTTTGCAGTTTGGCGCTAAAGAGAAGATGCTCAATATCACTGACTTCAAAGAGCGCATCTTGATGCCACAAATGCGTACCCTTGCATCTGTGGTTGAAGCTGACTTGATCTCTAAAGGCGTGCTCGGTGTTCCAAACATGCTGTCAATGAACACAGCAGGCACCAATCCATCTAACGCATTGGCTTTAGCTCGTGCCAAGATGAATCAGTATTTAGCTCCTGCTGGCGACCGTTCAACCTTGATTACTAGCACTGCAAACGTGGCATTATCTGGTGAAATCTCTCGCCTGTATAACCCAACCCAAGCATCAGGCAAGGCGTATCTTGATGGCTATGTAGCAACCGCATTTGGTCAGGATTTATTTGAGCATCAATCTATTCCGACACACACCAAAGGTACTGCTGCAACGATTACCGTAAGTGCAGCCAACCAGACTGGTAGCTCAATCACCATGACTGCTGGTACAGGCGGCACGTTGGTGAAAGGTGATGTGATAACGATTGCTGGCGTAAATGCAGTGCATCCATTAACAGGCCAAGACACAGGCGCTCTACAGCAGTTCGTTGTGACTGAAACTGTGACTGTGAGCACTGGTACGGCTGTGAAGATTTACCCAGAAATCAACCCAACTGCACCAAACAAAACTGTAACCGCATCTCCTGCGTCTGGTGCTGTGGTAACACTTGCATCGATCAATGGTGTGCAAAACCTTGCGTTCCACAAAGACGCATTTACCGCAGCATTTGCACCGCTTCCAGTGATTGCATCATGTGAGGGCTACACAGCTCGCTTGCCGTCTGGTATCTCGGTTCGTGTTATGACCTTCGGTGATGGTAACAACGACCTTGAGCGTACTCGTATCGATGTTCTATACGGCTTCCAAGTGGTTCGTGGTCTGCATGCGGTTCGTATTCCACAAGTGACTTCTTGATAATTATTGACGACAAATGCCCGCTATATGCGGGCGTCGTCATTTTTGGAGATTAGAAAATGAATTACCCAAAAATGCTCTATTCAGGCGACAAAGAAAGCTATTCAAGTCGAATTGTGCATGATGAAGAAGATGAAGCGAAATTCCGTGATATTGGCTTAGTTGATTTTGTTGACTTACCTGAACCACAGCCCGAAGAAACAGGAACGCCAATCGAATTATCGGGAATCTCAGAAGAAGATTACAACAAGGTAGTGCAAGAGCGAGATGCTGCTTTAGCAATCCTAAATAGTGTCTCGGCTATGAAAGAACGTATTGCAGAAATACAGGGCGATACAACACCAGTTGGAACGGTTCGTTATGCGGTTGATTATAACTCAATGACTTCTGAAGAATTGCGCGACCTGCTCGAAGAAAAAGGCATTGAGTTTAAGGCGCGGGACAGCAAAGCAACTCTAATCAAATTACTGAGTGAGTAAAAATGAACGTCAACAATATCGTACAAATGTCGCTCAAGCAGCTTGGTGTACTTGCAGCGGGTGAAAATGCAGAGGCTGGCGAAGTTGTTGATGCAATTTACTCTCTGCAAAGTATTTTGGCGCAGTGGGCTACAATGCGGCTATATGTGCACAAGGCGCAGGAAATCACGCTAAGCCTAGCTGGCACAGCAACCATTTCCCCGGATACTTTAGATAATCCAACACTGGTCGCATCCATTCAGCACGTTTCCGATACAGTAACACTAGATGGTGAGCCAATTCGATTGGTTCGTGATAACAATACAACCGCAACCGATCCGACAATCACTTACTCGGTATCTGGCAATATCTGGACATTTAACGGCACGGGTGAATTAAAGTTCAAGGCTTTCTCTTTGCCATACGCATTAGAGCCTGGTGATGAATTGGTGCTCCCACCACAGTATGAGCGAGCCTTGTTTTTAACGCTGGCGGTTGAGCTTGCGCCAATGTTTGGGCTTGAGCCTACGCAAATGCTTTTGCTGAACCAGCGCAATGCTATCGAAGTCTTGAAGCGTAGCAATATCACGCCACTGTATGTGAAAAACGACTTGGATATTGGGGTGGGTGGATACGATGAATGTTATTGATTTGCCGATTGTTGGGCAGTCCTACCATCTTGATGACTGGTCGATTGATTGCCAAAAAACTTTAAATTTTTACCCGCAAGCCGTTGAGAGTGGAAATTCCCCCAATGTGTCCGCATTACTACCTACTCCTGGGCTGGTTCAACGCTTCACCTTTGATGGTGCGATTCGCGGCTTATATGCGCTCACTGACTACGTTTTGTGTGTGGCGGGTGCAAAGCTATACAAGATCGATAAAAACGACATTGTGAGCGAAATAGGCACAATTGGTGGTGCTGGAATCGTTTATTTTGCAGATGATTCTGTACGCGTGATGATTGTTGGCTCATCTGCCTATGAATACAACATGAAAACTGGCGTATTGGCAGCAGTTCCGACTGAGGGGTTTTTGGGTGCATCTGATGTTACCTTTTTGGATTCTCGCTTTGTCTGGACTGTGCCAAATTCTGGCCAGATTCAATGGTCAAACCTGATCAGCTCGGCAACAACAGCACTCAACTATGCAACAGCTGAAGCAAAATCAGACAACCTTGTGCGCACAGTGGTTGTGAATGGTCAACTTTGGTTGATTGGCGAGAAGACTACAGAGATTTGGACGAGTACCGGAAATAAGGATTTACCCTACAAGCGCATGTCAGGCGCATTTATCCCGACTGGTTGTGCTGCGAAAAACTCGGTGAGCTTGTTTGGTTCAAGCCTGATTTGGCTATCACGCTCGGAGCATGGGCAAAGTCAAATCGTAATGACAGAGGGTTATTCAGCAAAACGCATCTCGACACATGCTATCGAGGCTGAAATTGCGCGATATAGTCGAATTGATGATGCTTATGCGTTTGCTTATCAGCAAGACGGCCATGCGTTTTATCTATTGTCATTCCCGACCGAGAAAAAGACTTGGTGCTTTGATGCTGTGACTAATATGTGGCATGAGCGCAGTTACTACAACAGCACAAGCTATAAGCACGAGCATCATCGGGCAATTGTTCACTGTTTCTTTAATGGTGAGCATTTAGTGGGAGATCGTGAGAAAGGTTTGGTTTATCGCTTATGCTCTGACTGCTCAGACGATAATGGCGACACCATTCTACGCGAGCGAATCACTCCATTAATTAATCCACAAGCCACGCGCATTGTTTTCGATAGCGTGGAGTTATCCCTGCAAGTCGGGCAAGACTCCAATATCAATCCACTCATCATGTTTGATTGGTCAGACGATGAAGGTCGCTCATGGTCAAATGACAGACAGCTGAACATCGGAGCCATTGGCGAGTTCAAGAAGCGAGTAATTTTCCGCAGGCTTGGTCAATCCTTTGGTCGTGTTTTTCGTTTAAAGATTTCCGACCCAGCGCGGCTGGTGATTCTAGGGGCTAAAGCGAGGGTTCGAGCATGACAGACCAGATTATTGCCTTACCGCTTTATGAGCCGATGTATAACAACGGGCAGCTATCGCCTACTTGGGCTATGTTCTTTGATCGCCTGATTGAAGCCATTAACGCGCTTGGCGCAAACAATGGCGGAGGTATCAATGATCTACAAGCCATGATGAGTGTGTTGCCAAATAGCGCAGTATCTGGGCAGCAAAGCCTGATTAAAACCATTGCACCACTTGTCCAGGCTAAAGCAGTAGAACAACAAGAAATGGTGCAACTCGCATCACCATACAACCAGATTCAGCAAGCGGTGGATGCTGTTGAGCTTCCGACCAGTCAGGTGATTATGCCATGAGTATTTCTTATAAAACCCCATTTAAACTGCAATCACTGGTTGCTGGTAACAATCTAGCCTACACGGTGCCAGAGTTTGTGGTCGCACAGGTTCGCGCCTGCACCATTCACAACCCAACCGCCACGCAAAAGGCGATTGAAGTCTACATTCTGCCTGAAAACGCGCTTGATCCTGCTCCAGCCTATCGAATCATCAAGGGCACATTGTTTGAAAATGGTAGTTATCTCTGCCCAGAGCTTGCCAATCATTGTCTGCAAAAAGGTGACAAGGTGGTGTTTGTAGGTGAAGGGCTTAATGCGATTCTATCGGTTTTAGAGCAATCACAATGATTACAATTCAGCGCGAGAAGTGGATTGATTGCATAGATCAGATCATGCCTCTTTGCCAACAAGTTTTTGATCTTGAAGAAGCAAAATTTACGGGACTACCGCTTGAATTTGATACTGACATGTATATCGAGTCAGAAGAATCAAACTACTTTCACTGTTTGGTCATGAGAAAGAATGGCAAGCCAATAGGATTCCACTGGATTGTAATTAGTCCTATGCCAAGGCATAAGGGCAAAACACATGCTCATACGGATGCAATTTTTGTCGATCCAAATCATCGCAATTGCTCTGCAAAACTGCTGCAATTCTCCGAGCAATACATTAAAGAGCGCGCGCAATTCTGGACACTGGCCAATCTTGCTACAAATGACCGTCAAGCCATGTGGCAAAGAAAAAGCTTTCAGCCAATCGAAACAATTATGTTTAAAAAATTATGAGGTGAGGTATGTCATTTGTAGGTAAAGCAATCGGCTCACTGACGGGTGCAAACAAACAGGCCAAGGCTGCAACACAGGCTGCAAACACGCAACTAGAAGCATCACGCGAAGCAACTAAAGTTCAAAAAGACATGTACGACCAGACGCGCAAGGATTTAATGCCTTATGCGGATGCTGGCCGTGGTTCGCTTTCGCAACTGATGGGGCAGATGGGGCCAAATGGTTATTTTAACCAAACCTATGATGGTCAGGATATTTACAGTGATCCAAGTTATCAATTCCGATTAAATGAGGGTTTGGATGCTGTGCAATCTGGCGCTGCTGCTCAAGGTGGGTTGCTAAGCGGTGCAACACTGAAAGCTTTGCAAGGTTATGGTCAAGACATGGCAAGCCAAGAGTATCAGAATGCTTACAACCGATTCAATGCGGATCAAACTAACCGCTATAACCGCCTATCCAACATTGTAGGGCTTGGCCAAAATGCAGCGGCACAACAGGGTAATGCTGGAATGCAAACTGCACAGGCTGTAGCAAATAACACTATGTCTGGTGCGAATGCTCAGGCTGCTGGACAAATTGCAGCAGGGAATAGAACAGCTAATAATTTTGGTTCTGTGCTTAGTGCGGCCACTAGTATTGGCGGCTTATTTATTTAAGGGGTGAAACATGGCGCTTGATCCAAATATCATCCTGCGTGGCTCTGCAATGCAGCAGGAAATTCAGCAACAAAACAATGCAGGATTACAAAAACTCATTGGCATGCTTGGTCAGATTGGCTATGACGGCAAAGTTCGCAAGATGCGCCAACTTACCAACCCAGAAGATCAGCAAGCCTTTGCAAATAATTCACTATTTGCAAATAAATTAAACACTCAGCTCGCAGCAGACAAAGCAGCCGCAGCGAAAGCCGCAGCAGATCAACTCAAGTTCGATGCTGACCTAAACAAGACCTATGCCGAAACCTACAAGCTAGGCTCTGAATCAGGCAAGATTGCCACCGAAACAGGTATCACACGCCAGAACAACACAGGCTCTATCTGGTCAGCTTTTTTAACTGGTGGGCCAGTAGCAGCAAAAGCACAGCTTGAAAACATGAAAAATAACGGTGTAATCAGTCCTGAAAGCTATCAGACCGAGCTTGATGCACTGACCAACATGCCAACCAATGCTGCTGAGGCACAACAATATGCACTAGGTCGATTCAAAGGATTGCAAGACCCTAAATACTCACTCACTACTGCTGACAACGTATTGGATAACGAGACATCTGTTGACAACAATGTTCGGGATAACAACACATCCACAAACAACAATATCCGAACCACTCAAGCGAGCATATACAGCACAGATAAGGACTATCAGCTTGGGCAGCAAGAGCTACAGGTTAAGCAGGCTCTTGAGCAGCAAAAGATAGACCTTGAGCAAAACAAGGGTGAAATTATGGCAGGTGCTGATGGTATGGCTTATATATTTATGCCAAATCAGCCACCAGACAAGAGCTACAAACCACTTCTTGGTCCAGATGGAAAACACACTAAAGCGCCTGCTGCCAATTCTGGCAAAGGTGGCATGTCTGCAACTGCGCAAAAGGAATTATTTGAAGTTACAGACTCTATTTCTGCTGCTCAAAACGGTATTACGAACCTTAAAGATGCTCTGAAATACAGCGAAAAAGCATACGATGGCGTTGGTGCTGCACAGCGGGCAACTGCACGTGGATTCTTTGGTGAGGATGAGCGAGCTACAGCTACTACTATGCTTGATAACATCGTGACTGGTAACGCCTTGGAGATGCTAAAGGCTACGTTTGGTGGCGCACCAACAGAAGGTGAACGAGCAATCTTGCTTCAATTACAAGGTTCGGCAAACTTGCCACGTGCGCAGCGTGAAGCAATCTACAATCGAGCTATTCAGATGGCTGAGCGTAGACTGCAATCCAATCTAGCTAAGGCTGAAGGTATCCGCAATGGAAGCTATTTCCAGTCACAGCAAGGCGGTGGTGGCTCTGGTGGCGAATCACTCTCTTACTTCAAATAGGTGAAGCATGGCAACCCCTCAGCAATATTTAAACAATCCAAACGTACGGAAGTTGCTTGATGTGATTGCCAGTGCTGAGGGTGTTCGGCATGGCTATAACACTATCTTTGGCAATGAGCGTTTTGGCAATCTATCTGCACACCCAAATGTGCGAAAATCATTTAAACAGACTGATGGTAAAACCAATTTCACCACGGCAGCAGGTCGTTACCAGTTCTTAAAAGGCACATGGGATGGTCTATCGCGCCAGTATGGCCTGAAAGACTTCTCGCCACAGTCGCAGGACATTGGTGCTATTGGCCTGATAATGCAAAAAGGCGCATTGAACGATGTGCTAAAAGGCAACTATCAGGCTGCTATTCAAAAACTCGGCAGCACTTGGGCATCCTTGCCATCCTCACCCTACGCACAACCAAGACGCTCACAAGCTGAGATTAATAAGTTTCTCGGCGGTAGTGCTCAACAAGGTGGCTATCAGCCGCAATACCTAAGCGCAGCACAGGCGGCTAAATTATTCCCAAAACAAGCAGCTCCAAAATCTAATTATTTGAGTGCCGAAGATGCCGCTCGATTGTTTCCAAAACAACAAAGGTTGCCGTCTGATTACTTGAGTGCGGAAGAAGTTGCAAAAATATTCCCTCAAAATAACCAGACTACACAACAAACAGGCTACTTATCTGCTGAGCAGGCAGCAAAACTATTCCCAGGGGGCTAACATGGCATCTCAAACAATGGCATTTGTGCAGAATGCAAAGAGCCAAGGTAAAAAAGACTCAGAGATTTGGAATGAGTTGCGAAAAGACCCAGACTTTAACGCAAGCACAAAGCGGGCTAGAGCCGCTGGAATTACACAAGAGCAAATTGCCAAAGACTTTGGCTTAAATATTCGCTTTGTAGATTCTCCAAAACAACAACCCACCCCAAAACCTGAAAAACCATCATTCATTGCAGACGTTGGTGCTGGTATTGATGATATTTATAGCGGTGTGGCTCAGGGTGCTGAATACGTTGCTGATGGTATTCGTGGCACCACTAACAAAGTGCTAGGCACAAACCTTGATACTAACCGCTATGAGAAATACACCAAGTACAAGGCAGATGAGAAAAAGACCTACGAGCAGGCGCGCAAGGATAGCGGTGCTGGAATGAATGTAGGCCGTTTTATTGGTCAAACCGTTGCAACGGCTCCGGTTGCTGGACTAACTAAAGGCTATGGTGCTGCAAAAGTGTTATCAGGTGCTGGCGCTAAAGTCACAGCACAAAATGCTTTGGTTGGTGGAGCTATTGGTGGTGTAGGTTTTGCTGAAAACGCTGAGCAGCGAAAAGCCAATATTGCTTCTGGTGCTGTTGGTGGTGCTTTAGGCGGTATTGCTGGTGACAAGATCGGCAAAGGCATTACCAAAGTTTCACAAAAGGTTGTGCCATCTGCTAAGGCTGCCGCAACTGCTCGTGTGAGTGCTACCGTAGACGACCAGATTGAAATTGCATTAAAGCAAAGCAACATCAAGATGAGTGACTTGTCTGACGATGTTGTGGATGGATTGCGAAAAGACGTAGCGGCAGCACTCAAGTCTGGTAAAGCAGTCAATAAAGAGGCTATTGCTCGCAAAGTGGTCCTTGATCGTGTTGGTATTCGACCAACTCAGGCGCAACTCACTGGCGATCCGAAGTTATGGCAAAAACAAGCTGAGCTTGCCAAAATCAATGGTGCTGGTGATCCGTTACGCGACAAGCTAGTACAGGATAATGTGCAGCTTGCGGGATTGCTTGATGATGTGGCTGCTAAAACAGGCGGAAAGGCTGATGATGCTTATGGTGCTGCCAGCGGCGCGGTCGATGCGTTAGAAGGTCAACAGGCGCAAAACAAAGCGTTTATTGGTGCTGCTTATGACAATGCTAGAAATGCAGCAGGGAATGATATTGTTCTTGATGGTCGCGGCTTCGCAAATGATGCAATCACCAAGCTTGACGAGCAGTATGCCATGTCCAGCTTACCATCTGGTGTAAGTAAGATCATTAAGGATATTGAAAAGAATCCACAGGCTTTCACACTTGATAAGTCTGAGGAATTAATAAAAATCCTTAATCGTGAATACAGCTCATCACTTCAGAATGGGCAGCCAACCAGTTCCACTTATGCAATTGGTGTAGTCCGCGATGCGTTAGAGAATCGCCAGAGTGAAGCAATGCAGAATCTGCTTTCAACTGGTGGTAATGATGCTGCTCAGGCATATCAGTTCGCCCGTGATGCTTATAAGTTTAACGCACAGCAGATTGAAGGTATTCCGCTACTCAAAGATGCAATCAAAGGTGTAGAGCCTGACAAGCTATTCCAAAAGCATGTCTTAAATGGCAATGTTGCCGAACTGCAAAAGACTGTCGATCTACTCAACAATGTCAATCCGCAATCCGTGGCCGACATTAAGGGGCAGGTAGTCAAGTTCATTTCTGATAAGGCGATCAACCAAAACGGCCAGTTTAGCCCAGCAGGAATGAAACGAGCACTAGATTCAATCGGGGATCGTAGGCTTGCTGCAATGTTCACACCTGATGAAGTGGCAAGGCTGAAAGACATTGGTATGGCTGGCCAATACCTTGTGACACAACCCGCTCACTCCTATGTGAACAACTCAAACACATCCGCTGCTTTGATGAATTTCTTGGGTGGAATTATCAATCGCCCTGGATTCCGAGTTGCATTATCCCCATTCAAGGATGTTGCTGACTCAATTCAGGTGAGCCGAGCAATGAAAGCTAATCTAGCAGGTGATGCAAAAGCTTCGGCTGATGTGATTAATAATGTGATGTTTAGTGAGGGTGACAAGAGAATGATTGAGCAGCTAACGAAACTTGGTGTAATCGGTGGGGCAAATGCAACTCAGTGATTATCCCACCAATCCTTAATGCTGATAAAAATATTTGCAGCAATGCTTAGCACAAGCATGATTAACCACCATGCTATAAACATGCCGACAATTGCTGCAATTATTTGAATCATATTATTTTACCTTGTATTTCGTCTTTAAGCTCTGCTCAAGCCATGCAGCATCAAATGCTTTCACATTGGTTGGGTTTTCTTTAAAGCACTGCACTGTAATTGATGAAACAGGTTTTTCAATATTTGAGATGGTGCCACCGCTATAAGTTGTGGTTGCTTGGCCAAAGGCTGAATTTCCATACACATTGGCGCTTGCGTTAGTGTGTACTGATGACGGACTAATATAGCGTGAGGTTTTAACGCGGTTCTCTTGATCCAGCACCACAAAGTACGGGCATTGGTTTTGAATAGATAACTCAGCAGCACGGAGCAAAGCAAAGTCATAAACACGACCACCAGAAGTAAAAGCATTACCACTCACACTAATTCTGAAAGTATCTGGTGAAAGCATGGTTTCATCAAACCCGCCAAATATAGAATTTGGCTTGTATGAGCTTGCGCAGCCTGACAGCAGAAAAGCACCCACAACAAACAGCATTTTTTTCATGTTTTAACTCACTTTTTATTTTCCTAAGATTAAACCACATCAGCCGCCTTAATTGGCGGTTTTTTATTGGAGCTATAAATGGCCAATCTCGTTACACCAATGCCAATGATTCGCGCTCGCTTCTTTGATGACAATGCCCGCCCATTATCAGGTGGTAAAATTTACACCTACGAGCCAAACACCACTACGCCAAAAACCACATACAAAGACTTAGCGGCAACAACCCCAAACACCAACCCGATCTTGCTTGATGTGGCGGGTGAAGCGGATATTTATTTTGATGGCCAGTATCGAGTAATTGTTGAGTCGTGGCGCGGTGAGCGGCTTTATGATGTTGATAATATTGGAGCACTGGCGCAAATTAAAGCCAACTTCGTTGTCGACGCAAGCGGACAAACACAGCAGCAGATAAATGATTATAGAAAATCAAAATTCATCTATCCTGAAGATTTTGGTGCAGTCGGAGATGGTGTTTATAATGACGCTGTAGCAATGCAAAACGCTCTAAATGTAGCAGCAACAAATAAGCGAGTTCTGTCATTCACGCATGGAAAAACTTACAACTGTACAGGTGTCACACTTGACGCTTCATGTCATATTTATGGTAATGGTGCTACACTTAAAGGCTATCTTCGTGTAACTGGTGATGATCTTGTTATTCGAGATTTTAATTTAATAAGCACTAATGCTGTGATAGGGCTATATTTATTTGGCTCTACCACAGTCCCAACTAGATATTACAGACAGAAAATCCATAATGTTAAAATTACTTTCGATACTGGTGTTGCTACTGGTGATTCATTCGGCTTGTATGCAAGTAACATTGACAACTTAGAGGTTACATCTTGTAATATTCAGTATGCGATACAGTTGATTGGATGTACAGATTATTTAATTGACGGTAACATTATTGACGGTAACAACTACTCTAACAATAATGAACTTATTCATGCATCTAGGTTGTCATATGGTCAGATTTTAAATAACACGTTTAAAAACTCTCTTGATAATTTTATTGACTTGTATTCTTCTGGTGCACGTACAATTGTTGCAAACAATAGATTTTTGTCTTGTAAAACAAGACTTGGTACAGCAATAGAAATTAAGGTTACAATGTCAGACGATCCAGCTAACTCGTCTAGTGACGCATTAGGATGGGCTGAACAAGTCATAATTTCAAATAACTATTTTTACGACATTAAGGCTTATGGTGTACAAACTACATCGTTTATCAACATTTATTATATTGACTCACGTGCTGCACCCTCGTTTAGTTGGGCAAATACACCAAGAAACTTCATTATTGATGGTAATATTTTTGATGGTTTTGATGCAACTTTACACGGTACAACTTACTTTTCCGCAATCAAATTGGAGTCTATCAACGCAGCGTTAATAAGTAATAATGTTTTCAGAAATCTAGCATTGGGAACATCAAACGACATATCATCGTGTGTTTGGATTGAAAATTGCCAAGACATTATTGTAAATTCGAATAGAATGTCAATAAAGGACGGTACTGGTATTTCCCTTCACGGGGATTGTAAAAATATTACAATATCAAATAATCACATATTGCAAGATTTAAACAAATCACAAATACCAAAATACGGGATACGTATTACGAAAGAGGGCGCAAGACCTGATCCGACAATCACATTTAGTAAATTTGTAGGAAACACTGTTTTTTGCTCACTTTCTGCGTTTCGTCAATTGTTCTACGCTAACGGATACATGAATGACTGTATTATCTCTGATAACGTTTTCCAAGAGCAAACAGATTTCGGCAAAATCAACAGGTGTATTATTTCTGATAATAAATTTTTTGTCGGGTCAACTCGTTTTCAGGCTTTGGGTGTTGGCGATCTTGGCGGTATTTGTGCACACAACACGATTACAAATAATCAGGTTGAATCAAACACAACTACGCAAAAACCATGTATATCAATAACTCGACTGCGCGGTAGTAATATTTCTGGAAACACGGCGAGAAATGCAACACATGGTATGATTATTCTTGGAACAAACGTGGCTGGAGAATTGGACTATCTGAATATTAAAGATAATTTTTCGATTAACCAAACACAGGCAAACTTTCCAACATTGTCAAATATTAATGCAACAGATAGTGCAACACACCAATCAGCAAACAATCAAAAGATAACATGATCAAACCCATCATTTAAAACTATAAAGCCCTTCGGGGCTTTTTTATTACCAAAATTTAGGGGGAACATCATGCAAGAGCATGAAAAAACACTTTTCACTTTAGTTGTTATAGGAGCGCTAATCGGTATGAGTAGGCTACTAGTTTCAAGCGAACCTTTGTCAGCTCGATTAATCATTGGGCGAACAATCCTTGGTTCAGCTACTTCAACAATTGCAGGCATCGTGTTAATTCAATTTCCTGATCTCAGCCCTGTGGCACTGGTTGCTATCGCATGTGCTTTGGGTATTTTGGGAAGTACGTTTATCGAAGAGTACTTGAAGAAAAACGTAAATAAGTGGGGTGGGTGATGACAACTAAACCATTTTTTGATGCTGCTCGTGTTATTGCTGGAGGCAAGCTTACACAAGAACAGGTAGATAAGCTCAATGATGTTGTTGATGAGCTTCAACAAAAAGGCATGAAAATAAGCCAAGTTGGTATTGAACTAATCTCTAGCTTTGAAGATACCAAGCTTCAAGCATATGACGATGGTGTAGGTGTATGGACTATTGGCATTGGAACTACAGTTTATCCCAATGGCGTAAACGTAAAGAAAGGCGATAAGTGTACTTTAGAACAAGCAAAAGAATATTTTGCACATGATTTAAAGCGCTTTGAATCTTCTGTGAATAAGCTCGTGGAAGTGCCTTTATCTCAAAACCAGTTTGATGCTTTGGTCAGCCTTGTTTATAACATTGGTCAAACAGCTTTTAGCAATTCAACTCTTTTAAAGAAACTGAATGCCAAAGATTACCAAGGGGCAGCGGATCAATTTTTACGTTGGAACAAGGGCGGTGGCAAGGTTATGAAAGGCTTAGTTCGTCGTCGTGAAGCTGAGCGAGCACTATTTCTAAAGAAGTAACTTATATGTGCAAACGCTCTTTCATTACTTCAATCGTTACAGTGCTGTGCTTGCTTCTGTCAAGCTGCACAGCTCACTCAATTAAAACCAATGTCAATATCAGTGTTTGCTTGCAGTGTGTGCAACATTAGCGAGTATCAATCCCTCACTACTTCCACACCCTTAATTCTCCGCTTAGTTATATATGTACTGGCTTCAGTAGAATCATAGAACGTCTTTGCACCATCTTTTTCTTTCTTAAAAACATACTGCATTGTGTACATAGCATTTATATCTGACGAGTCTTGATATTCTTCATGCTCGGTTGTTTGTACGTGTAAGTAAAGTCCGTTCTTCTTTATGTAGTAAGGTCTCATTGTTTACCCCAGCTATCAACAATATCAGCCCAGTCTTGAAGCATTTTGCGCCTGCTTTCAAGATATTTAGCATGGTTATAAGTTGCTCGTGTTTTGTTTTCTTCAACATGTGCTAGTTGTTTGTTGATCCAGTCAGGCTTGTATCCTTTTTCATTCAAAAGAGTAGATGCAGTTGCACGAAAATCATGTGTTGTAACTTCAGGCATACCAATAAAAACAAGTGCTCTATTTAAAGTAGTGCGTGCAAGCATTTCATCATTTTTGAATGGTGCAGAAAATACATAAGTTTGATTTTGTGATATTTCAAATTGTTCTTTGAGTAAGGCAAAAAGCTGATCTGACATTGGCACAAGATGAATGTGGTTTTTTTTGTTGCTGCGTTCTTGTTTGCGTCGTCTTGATGCCTTTGGAAATTCAATTAACCTTTCCTCAAAATCAACAAATGACCACTGCATTCGACGCACTTCAGAAGCTCGCAACATTGTATACATCATTGCAAGACAGGCGTTTCTTACTGTAGTTGTGCCTCCGTATAGCTCAAGTCTTGTTCTAAGTCTGATGCGTTCATCTTTATCTAGTGGTCGTGCATGTTCAGTCTCAGGCGATTCAATCGCATTTTTCACTGCATATGTGGGATCATTTTCAGCTCTAAGCGTAACAATCGCATATTTCATTACAAGACTAATAAAAAGTCGATTTTGGTTAGCTGCTGCTTCGCCAGTGCCATAATGACTTAATTTTCTAACGCGGGTAATCGTATTTTTTAAAATTGATAAAATGTCGGCGGATGTGACTTCGCGAATAGGCTTGTGACCAATTGCTGTATAAATATCTTTTTCCATTGAGCGTTTGAATTGATCGATATAATCTTTGCTTTTATATTTCATACCCTCAACAATATATTCTTCAGCAATAGCTTTAAAAGTGTTGCTATTAGCAATTAAATTTTCTTGCTGTAGTTTTCTTTTTTCCTGCACTGGGTTTATCCCATCTTTTAAAAGCGCTTTTATTTCTTCTTTCTTTTTTCGTGCTTCAGCTAAAGACACAGACGGGTAATCGCCAAGACTAATTGTGCCTTCTTTGCTATGTAGTGTATATTTAAGTCGCCATACTTTCTTGCCAGTAGGTCGAACCTCAATGTATAGCCGTTCTGCATCAAGAATTCTATACATTTTTTCTTGTGGTTTTAGATTCTTTATTTTTGTGTCTGAAAGCATTGTTACCCGTCCAATGATTTTTATTACCCGCGAATATACCCGTTTTATTTGCAGATTAATACAGATCAATACCGACTAAAACAGACTAAAGAATTGCTAAGATCCAAACAGATAAAGACTTTTACAGATTAATTCAGATTTAAGTAGATTCAAGTGAATATTTTAATTGCAAATGA
>Ga0172373_10001625_pt1 | contig 36146 bp, 33 predicted proteins | sample Lak10m_2_FD_114546 | JGI IMG/M metagenome (GOLD analysis project Ga0172373, IMG submission 114546) | Freshwater microbial communities from Kabuno Bay, South-Kivu, Congo - kab_092012_10m | ecosystem: Environmental > Aquatic > Freshwater > Lake | place: Democratic Republic of the Congo...
AGGAAAGCGAAGGAAACAAGAGAAAACAGTAAAGAAGAAAACGATAGACTCCCCGTTGGAAAACGGGGTCCAGTGTATAATATCGATAATATAGAGCTGGGCCCTTACGAGAGCTACGCTCCCTCAGGGAGACGCGTATACTCGCCGTCCCTGAGAAAGGCCATAGGCGGCCTGGATGCGGGGATCCATATTTATCGTCATCCTGAGCCTGCGTAAACAGGCGCAAGGATCCAGTAATTACTATGGCTTTGAAAGATTTAATTTATACTGCACAAAAATTAAATCCTCTCAAATCATTTCTTGTGATGAAAGTTCAGCTTATGACTATTCTTCCACTACAATATTACGCCTCATTATTGATCCAGCCTCCAGCTCTATAATTGCGCCTGCATGAACATGAAGACCGCGCGTGAAAATATCCGACGTTACAGTATCGCCCATGCTGAACGATCCCAATTCGCTAGAAAAGCTACTTGAGGCCACAGAAAAACCAGATCCAGGAATAGCATTGCTCGCTGCTCCATCATTATCATAAAAGCGCTGACCATCAAAGCTCCAGCCTGCAGGCAAAGCAACTGAACCATCTAAATTTACATCAAAACTTGCATTAATCGATGTTAATGAATTCTTATATGTCGAAAAATCCGTCAAAGACCATACCCCGGAACCAAAAGAAAAACCAGAAGAAGAAGGGTTAGTGTAATTATGCGTACGAATTTCTCCCCCTGAAACGCTTGATCCACCAGGCAAAGTCACCACGCCAAAACCATCAATGCTAGAACCATCTGGAAGATTTCCAAAATTTGTTACTACCATATTGCCACCACTATACGAAAACGCACTTGTATAAATTGTAACTCCATACATATTAGAACCATGAGCTACATATTCAGCTGGCAGCATAACAACTCCTGTCGAAGGATTTATGGAAGATCCTGTCGGCAAATTAGCAAAAACAGTTAACACCATGTTACCACCAGAATAGGAAGTCCCAGCTGGGAAGCTTGTGGAAGTATACTGGCGAATCGTGCCGTCGCTCTGAGCAAACCATCCAGAAGGAAGGGTAACTGTACCATCTGCAGCAAGAGTAGATCCTGAAGGTAGAGATGTAGCTCCGTAATTAAGCTGTAATCTGGTAGGGCCGGTGAGTTTAGTAAATGCCGTAGAGACATCCCCTCTATATCACCATAAGGACCCTGTATTCTTGTTATATCAGTACCAACAATTGAATAAATTGGACTACCTTCTCCATCTGTCGGGAACACAACTATACCATCTCCCCCAATCGTAGATCCCGCTGGCAAACCAAGTGCAGTAACTCCCCCAGCTGCTGCTGCACTATCCACAAGAAAATTGACTTTTAGTGTGCGGCTATCATTATCGTAATAAAAACCAGCTGGCGCTTTAGTAGCAATAGGACTAGAAGTTGAATCATACGTACCACCAGCATCAACTAAATACCCTGATGGCAGATTTATTGTCCCATCACTTTGAAGATCAAAGTCAGACGCAAGCGTTGGCAAAGTCGTCACAGACATCATTCCAGAAGAAACACTGAAACCACCTGGTGTAGCTAATTCCTGACCTGAAGCAACATTATAATACCCATTTGGATTAACGTGATAATCACCACCAGAAACACCTGAAAAATCAACACTGCCGTTGGTATTATTAATTGTAACCCCCGCTGGTAAATCATCAAAATCGTCTACCCTAATCGTGCCACCAGATTCTGTAAATCCAGCTAAATCCCCGCCACCTCCAAAACTAGTCACGGTATCAGCATCGCCATTATAATACCTAGATGCATCAGCCACATAAGGAGAAGAAAAGCTTATTGCGCCGGTTTCAGAATTTATTGTCGCATTTCCGTCTCCAGGAAGGGCGCCAAATGCTGTCAATTTGAGCGTTGCAGGGGTAAATGTGCCCCCAGATGTAACCGCAGCAGCCCCTAAATTTTCTATGTCATGCAATCCATCCGACCACAATAAATATGATGTCGTTTTTTGGGGCACTACTTTACTAGCAGCCACTTTAAGCTTTCCACCTAACAAAACTTCAACTTGCCCCGGCACAAGGTTAGCAACATCAGTATCCAAATCTAATTCTCCCCCACTTTTAACAGTAATGTGGCCCGTCGTCGTTTTCCCTGCTGTAGTAGCTTTAACTATTCCATTTCTTATTTCTAATGGGGCAGTGTTGTTCCCTATCAAAGTGACAGATTTCCCTCCAGCACTACCATCAGCCATGTCATTAACAACAATTGTTCCATTCGTGTAATCCGCAGCAGCTAAAGCAGCGACATTTTCATCATCTGGATCTATAACATGCTCACCAGCAAATAAACTTGCTCCAGACGTAAGAAAAGTCGTTGCAAGCAAAAATTTAGTCATTCTGTTTAATTTTTTCATAAGTTCACCTTATTAATTGAGATATAAATTTAATAAAACTTTCTTAAATGACATTTTAGGGAACAAAAATTAACAAACTCTTTAATTCAGATTTTCTAAAAATATATTTTGTCGAATTGACAGAAAGCTCTCAAAACGCTTATCTAAACCATTAAGTTTGAATATCGTTTTTATGTCGTACCCGTTTAAGAGTGTAGAAAAGAAGTGGCAGCAATATTGGCAAGAAAACTCTTGCTTTAAGGCCGATGATGAAGGTAATAACCCCAAAGCATATATCCTAGAAATGCTCCCCTATCCTTCAGGTCGCCTTCATATGGGTCATGTTCGTAACTATACCCTTGGCGATGCGATGGCACGCTTTAAAACAGCCCAAGGATTCCGCGTGCTTCATCCAATGGGGTGGGATTCTTTTGGTCTTCCAGCTGAAAACGCAGCTATGCAAAATAATACGCATCCTGCCATTTGGACGCGTCAAAATATTGCCGAAATGAAAAAACAACTTATTTCTCTGTGCTTTTCTTACGATTGGGACCGAGAAGTCAGCACTTGTGAACCCGAATATTACGGCAAGGAACAAGCTATCTTTTTAGATTTTTATGAAAAAGGTCTTGTCTATCGCAAAGAATCTTGGGTTAACTGGGATCCGGTTGAAAACACAGTACTTGCTAACGAACAAGTCGTTGATGGCAAAGGCTGGCGTTCAGGCGCCCCTGTTGAAAAGCGCCTTTTAAATCAATGGTCGCTAAAAATTACCGCCTATGCCCAAGAATTACTTGATGATTTAACAAAGATTTCAGGATGGCCAGAAAAAGTTGTCAAAATGCAAGAAAACTGGATCGGCAGGTCCGAAGGTGCTTTAGTACATTTCAAGGTGCCTTCCCAAAATACCGATCTTGTTATTTATACCACCCGCCCCGAAACACTATATGGTGCTTCGTTCATAGCTCTAGCATCCCAACATCCAATCGCACTCGAAATCGCTAAACAAAATCCTAAAATTGCCGAATTCGTCGATGAATGCAAAAAAATGGATACCACCGAAGAAGCCATGGCAACAGCTGAGAAAAAAGGTGTTGCATTAGGAATTAGCGCCATACATCCTTTAACTGGCCAAGAAATACCTATTTATGCCGCTAATTTTGTACTCATGGATTATGGCACCGGCGCACTCTTTGGCTGTCCAGCACATGATGCACGTGATTTTGAATTTGCCACAAAATACAATCTTTCTATCAAGCGCGTGATTGAATCTGAAACTGAACTTCCATACACAGAAGTTGCCGGAAAAATGATTGCATCAGATTTCTTAAACGGACTCGAATGCACCACAGCCAAAGCAACGATTATCGATCATTTAGAAAAAAACAACTTAGGTAAACGCCAAGTAAACTATCGTTTGCGCGATTGGTTGGTATCACGTCAGCGCTACTGGGGTTGCCCTATTCCTATTATTTACTGTGATCATTGCGGTGCCGTTCCCGTTCCAAAAAATAACCTACCTGTAAGCCTTCCCGAAGATGTCACTTTTGATAAACCAGGGAATCCATTAGACCATCACCCAACATGGAAGTACACAAATTGCCCAACATGCACTAAGCCAGCGATCCGAGAAACCGATACGTTGGATACCTTCTTTGAGAGTTCGTGGTATTTTATGCGCTACACATGCGCGAAATCTGAGCAACCGATCGAGAACAAAATAGAGGAAAATTGGCTTCCTGTAGATCAATACATCGGTGGTATTGAACATGCAGTGCTCCACCTCTTATACGCACGCTTTTTTACCAAAGCGATGCGCGATTGCGGCTATGCAAATATCAGTGAACCCTTCAAAAATCTTATGACTCAAGGCATGGTTTGCCACGCAACTTATAAGGATAACCAAGGTAAATGGCTATACCCAAATGAAGTCGATAAGACACAATCAGGCTTTATCAAAATAGCGGATGGCACATCAGCGACTCAAGGGCGCCAAGAAAAAATGAGTAAATCAAAGAAAAACCTTGTCGATCCGCAATCTATTATTGATGGTTACGGCGCTGATGTTGCACGCTTATTTATCATGTCCGACACTCCTCCAGAAAAAGACTTCGACTGGAATGATGATGGCCTTGAGGGAAGCTGGCGCTACATCAATAGACTATGGCGTTTAGGAGAAAAAATTCGTGATCATAAAAGTACAACAACAACTAAAAATGCCGAGCTTAAAAAAGCTGCACATCAATACCTTCATAAAATAACCCAAGCCTATGAAGCATATGCCTTTAACAAAGTTCTTGCTTTTTGCCGTGAGCTTACTCATGCAATTGATAACGATATGGATTCATGCGATGCTTTAACAGTTACAGAAGCATTCAAAATGTTGATACAATCTATTAATCCTATCACGCCGCACTTAGCTCATGAACTTTGGGAAAACCTTTTCGGTCAAAGCTTTGTCGATGCAGCTAACTGGCCAAAAATTGATACAAGCCTATTAGTTGACGAACAAATTACCATGGCCGTTCAAGTTAATGGCAAATTACGTGGCAGCGTTAGTATTGCTTCAGATGCTTCTGAAGAAACAATTATCGCAGCATCTAAAGAAATCCTTACTGTACAACAAGCATTAATTGGACAAACAATTAAAAAGGTTATTGTTGTCCCTAAGCGTATTGTGAACATCGTTGCATCATGAAATACTCTCTAGTTTTTCTTTTCTTGTCATTAACGGCATGTAGTTTCACCCCGATGCTTCAAACTAACGAAGCAGATATTGATAAAGGCGTGAAACTTGTCGTTGAAAACATCAATAAAGATGGCAATAGTTACACTGTTCAAATGATGCGCCAACGATTAAGGTGCGCTCTCTCAAATCTACAGTTAGACAACCAATATAAGGTTTACATCCGCCTTAATGAAGAAACTGGCAACCTAGCATACGCTACCGACGCAACAGCGATGCGCGCCATGATGCGCTTTACAGCCCAAATTATCATTAGTTATCAAGGGCAAACCCTTTATGAAACAAAACTTGCCAGCGTTACCTCCTACTCGCAAAATGCTAACGATGAATTTATCAATCAAAGCGCCGCACAAGGAGCCCAAGAAAGATTAATCGAAGGCCTTTCCATCGATATAAGCCGAGAAGTTCAGCGCTTTGCTAAAGATCAAGAGCAAGAAAGAGCCTCTAATGTTTAGCCTTTTGGAAAGAACCATAGCCTTTAGATATTTGCGTTCTCCTCGTCAAGAAGGATTCGTTTCGGTTATTGCAGGGTTCTCCTTTATAGGCATCGCGCTTGGTGTTGCGACACTTATTATCGTTATGGCCGTCATGAATGGATTTCGTGCAGAACTTTACCAAAAACTCGTTGGTATGCGAGGTCATGTCATGATTATGTGTGCCCCTGCTCAAGGTGAATGGGAACATGCTTTACACATAGCTAAAAGCCATCATCATGTGAACTTTGCTTATCCTGTCCTTGAAAAACAAGCGGTCTTGACTGTTCACGGACAAGCAAGAGGTATTGGGGTGCTTGGCATGCGCGCACAAGATTTGGCGCAACGCCCTTCTATCATAAATCAAAATCTAAAAGGGAATTTTGGTGAATTTTCAGGCAACAAAATTGCCCTCGGGGCCCGCTTAGCAAACGCCCTAAACGTTGATATCGGCCAGTCCATCACTCTTCTTCTTCCTGATGGAACACGTACTCCGTTTGGGAGTATGCTTAAACAGACCAATATGCAAGTTGTTGCCATATTTGAAATTGGCATGCATGAATTTGATAAAAATATGGTTTTCTTACCCTTAGAAACAGCTCAACAATTTTTTAGCAGTGGAAATTCTATTAATCACATCGATTTAATGCTGGACAATATACAAGCAAGTACTAGAGTTATTAGAGACCTGCAAATGCAGCTTTCTTCCGGCTTTGAAATTGTAGATTGGCAACATAGTGATTCTCAAATCTTTCAGGCTGTGCAGGTTGAGAAAAACGTTATGTTTATCATTCTAACTCTTATCATTATCATTGCTGCTTTTAACGTTATTTCCAGCCTTATTATGCTTGTCAAAGATAAGACGAGAGACATTGCGATCTTGCGCACCATGGGAGCCAGCAAAAAGAACATTTTGAAAATCTTTTTCTTAACTGGATCCTCAATAGGCATTGCTGGAACACTGCTTGGAATGATTCTTGGACTAAGTTTTGCCCTCAACATTGAAAAAATTCGAAAGTTCATCGAAAAACTTCTTGGCACTAACTTATTCAACGCGGAAGTTTATTTTTTAAGCCAATTACCAGCAAAGATCATTTGGGAAGAAGTTTTCTTAGTAGCACTAATGGCGCTATTTTTAACTTTTGTTGCAACCTTTTATCCCGCCTATCAAGCATCACGTCTTGACCCTGTTGAAGCGTTGCGATTATGATTGATAAAAATTTAAGATAATTTTAATTATGAGAACCTTTTACAAATTAGTACCAGCTGTATTTTTCTTCACCACCTGCCTATTTGCAGATCCAGTACGAGGTGTGTTTGCTTCCTTAAACTTAGGAGCATCCGTTGCTTTTCAAAACCACGATTATACTGGACCAACTGGAGCAGTCGATAAGCAAAAAAAAACAAAAATTGCTCCAAGTTTTGGGGTGAGTCTTGGTTTGTTAAATCAAATTGAAAAAACAAAAGCCGTTGTAGGTGGAGAAGTTAGCTTTACTCTTCCTCAATCTCGGCAAAAATACGCCCTAAATGCTAGCAGTGGCACAGCAGATGGCAATTTAACCATTAAAAATCCATATATTTTAGGTGTTTATGGTATCGCCGGCTTAATGCTAACACCTAAACTTATGCTTTACGGAAAAGCTGGCTATGCTTGGATGAAAACAGAACTAAAGTAAACAGATTTACGTAATGAAAACCCCAATTTTCAAACATATAAAAAGACGATGAGTGGACTTGGAGGAGGCGCTGGAGCTAATTATTTACTTACGAACAAAATTATGCTTGGCGCTGAATATGTCTATTACGCGCCCAAGAACATAACACCACGTAACAATAACAGTTCACAAGGTGGCCAGTTACGTAAGTTCGTCTACCACCCTTCCATTCATAGCCTAAGTATGAAGTTAAGCATGTTATTCTAATGCGCAAGCGCGATCGAGAGAGCAGCCGAAAAGATCGTCACGAACGACGACATATACCGAAAAGAAGAGAATATGGGAGCTCACACCATAAAGAAAAGACGTTAAAACATCACATCGGTATTTTTATCCCTAAACGTCTTGGTGGCTTCCTCTCTCCGTGCCATCGAAAAGATCCCTTTTCTGGCATTTACATAGATGCTGAACAAGCCAAAGGTTTTTGCGAAAATGACGTTATTGTCTACTCACTTCCTGCATCGGGTAATTTTCAGTTTATCAAAAATTTAGGCTGCATCAATTCAACGAAAACATATACCCCGATGGGGGTCCATGCTTATAGTTTACCCCATGCTTTCAGCGCAGACGCACAGCATATTGCAGATAAGGGGTCCATTCCTAATCTTGACCTTAGAACAGACTTAAGAGATATACCTCTTGTCACTATTGATGGGCCTGATGCTAAAGACTTTGACGATGCTGTGTTTGCCATAAGCGACGAAGATCCCAGGAATAAAGGCGGCTGGAAAGCAATCGTTGCGATTGCCGATGTAAGCCATTATGTTCCATCAAACAGCAGTCTAGATAAAGAAGCGTATTTAAGAGGAAACTCGGTTTACTTTGTTGATAAAGTTATCCCAATGCTCCCCGAGCAGCTCAGTAATAATTTATGCTCACTTCGTCCTAATGAAGATCGTGCTTGTTTGGCTGTTGAAATGATTATTAGTGCAAGCGGGAAGATTAAATCATATCGCTTTAAGCGAGGACTCATGCGCTCACGAGCCAGACTTACTTATGAGCAAGTTGAAAAAGCAATCCATGGACAAACAGATGACATTACAAAGGATTTGTTAGACTCTGTCATCCAGCCTCTCTATGGATGTTATAAAAGTCTTAAGAAGGCAAGAGACCTGAGAGGCACCATTCAAGTTGAAACAGTTGAGAATGTGTTTTTGCTAAATGAAGATGGCTCAGTAAAAGGAGTAAAAGCCAAAAATCGATTAGAAAGTCACCAAATTATTGAAGAATTCATGATTGCTGCAAATGTTGCGGCTGCTAAAACGTTGCAAGCAAAAAACTGGCCCACTATTTATCGCATTCATGAACGTCCTGACAAAATGAGACTACAAAACGTTTGTGCCCTTGCAAAAAGTCTTAGAATGCCTGTTAAAAAATTCGATAATAAAAACATCATTAACTCTCTTAACGAGATCTTATTTGCCGCAAAAAAATTACCATACTCAAAACTTTTTAATGAGCTTATATTACGCTCCCAAGCACAAGCTCGATATAGTTCACATAACATGGGACATTTTGGATTAAATTTAAGCGCATATAGCCATTTCACCTCACCTATCCGCCGCTATGCAGACCTGATAGTACACCGTTCTTTAATTGCAGCCTTAGAGCTTGATAATATTAAGCATCAACCTATCGATCTAGATCTTGATGGTATAAGCGAACATATATCAAAAACAGAAAGAATAGCCATGGAAGCCGAACGCGAAGTGCAGGATCGTTTTATGGCCAAGTATATGCAGCAACACTTGGGGTCTATTTTTGATGGAACTATTGTTGGCGTAGGAATTCCAGGAATTTTCATCGAATTAGATAACATCGGAGCACAGGGATTTATTCCAAAACAAGAGCTTGGTGATGATTATTTTATTTTCAATGAAACCCAGCACTGTTACGTAGGTAAAAGAACACGAAAAATTTACCAAATTGGAAACCGTGTAAAAGTAGTAGTTACTAATGCAGATCCAATTCTTTGTTCCATTGGATTTTCTTTGGTTAAAGAGCAACGAAAACAGCGTGTAGAAAAAAAGAAAAAAACTCACAAAAAGCCCGTTAGACGAGTTTCTAAGGGGTAACTTTTTTTTCAAAAAATTCCTTATTACTACAAACAGCCAGTAAACATAATAGCAAGCTTATATCATAAGTAACCCAACCAAACCCCTTCTGCAGAGCAAATTGTTGTTCGAATCTTGCTAATGTAGTACAAGCTCCGAATCCTACGACAAACGCTGTTAAAATAGCTTTAATATCACCGCTTTCCTTATACAGTTTATAAACAATTCCTAAAAGGGGAGTTATAAAAAGAGAGGTAAAGAATGAAAATAATACTTGCTGCAAAATATCCACCACAAAATGAGCCGTGATAAAGACTGAGATTATCCCAATGGATAGAAGAGCAATTAAAGAAAATTGAAGGACTCTATACAAGTTATATTTCTTACATATCCAGGCAGAAAGCATAAAAAATACAGCGCACAAAGAATAATACATAACACTTCCTAGATCTGCAGCCGGTTCAATTATTTTAATATTTAGGGAATAATAACTCCCAAAAAAGTAATGATAAAAAACACCCGCAGCGCATGCTGCTCCGAGCAATCCCGCGAGTAATTTTATGCGTAAAGATGCTGCCTTGATATCTTGCAAAGATTTATTTACTAGGTCCAAAGATTTTTGTAGAGATTGATAAATTCTTACAGCAATAATAGAAGCTAGTAAGGGCAAAACGTACCAAAATCTCAAATAGTTTAAAGGAATCTCTATTAAGTAATAGGAAGCTAATTTTGCAAAAAACATTACACCCAAGAATAAAGCGCTGAGCCTGTAACAATTTGCAAAGGATCTCCGATCAAGGATATACAAATATGGAAGAATGAGAGAAGCAGTTTCCAAAAGACTATAGAAGAACCTAAAACAATAAAAACCGCTTCTATACGCTTCATTACTTTCCAAAGAAATACAAAATGCCGCACATAAAGCAGATATTATTACAAAAATTTTCGAAACAAATATTATAGCTTTGTAAACTCCTTCTCTTTCAGCACGCAATCCAACAAAATAAGATCCAAAAATTCGCGCAAAAACAGTCACAATAATCCAGTAAGATAAGTCTAAACGATTTTGTGTAAAAAAGAGATCAGTTACAGTAAATGTCTCAATATATTTATTAAGAAAAGCTAAATTTAAACAAGAAAACATCTGACAAAAAATAGCCAGTAAAATCAGTCCCACTTCCTTTGCTCTTATAGTTTGCATATTAATCAGCCCAAAATCGTTTTAAAAATTAACCCCTCTCTTGCGCTTTTTGTCAAGTTAGTAATCTGTATTTGGCATATAGAAAAAGCATGATATGGTTATGCATCATAAAGGAGTTAATAGTGAACTGCTCGCATCACCACAGCCATCTTGTCTTTCAAGCAACTTGGGCCGCCATTTCCGTCGCTTTTTGCCTTGTTGCTACAAAAACACTTGCTTGGTGGCTCAGTGGATCCTTGACTATTCAGGCATCACTTCTTGATTCTTTATCTGATTTTTTTAGCTCATTAATCAATTTTTTAGCAGTTCGGTACTCATCGAAACCTGCAAATGAGGAATATCGATTTGGCCATGGAAAAGCTGAAGCTCTCGCTGGATTCGTACAATCTCTCCTGATCATTGCTAGCACTGGCTGGATGGTGTACCACGCTTACCAACATCATAACATGCTGCACCATATTGAACACCACTCATTGGCACTAATAGTAATGGTTTTTTCGACAATACTTACCTTAGGACTTGTAGTGTTTCAATACTACACAATCAAGCACACCAATTCTATTGTCATTAAAGCTGATTTTCTTCATTACCAAGCAGATATTTTGGGTAATATAGCAGCGATTATTGCCCTTTTATCTCTCACATGGTTTGGTATTGCTTGGATTGACGTAGTCTTCGGTGTGGGTATTGCTATGTTTTTATTGGTGGGCAGTTGGCATATTCTAAAACAAAGCTCCAACGTTTTAATGGATAAAGAATTAGAATATTCAATTAGGCAAGATATTTTGAAATGTATACTGGAGCATCCTAAGGTTCTTGAAGCACATGACTTAAGAACACGAAATGCGGGGCAACAAAACTTCATCCAAGTCCATATCACTCTTGATCCATCTCTTCCTTTAAAGCAGGCACACATCATTAGTGACGAGGTTGAAATCCGCTTAAAAAAATCCCACCCTAGCGCTGAAATATTAATTCATCTTGATCCTTTAGGATATAAATCTCTTTCTGGAGCCTCTTTATGACACCTGCTGGAAAATTACAGTCGGTAATTGAACTTATAGAAAACATGCAGGCAAACCAACAAAAGCCAGCGGACGCTGTTATGCAGAGTTATTTTAGGAATCGTCGTTACATTGGAGGTTCTGATAGGCGCTCTATTGGAGATTGGACATACAGTGTTTTAAGGAGTTTACAAGGCCTGCAAAACGCCCTTACAAAAAATACACCGCGCCTTTTAGTCTTTGCTCATTGCATATTAGAAAATGAACAAACTCTTCAAGACATTAAAGAATTGTGTAATGGGTATGGTCCATCGCCTTTAACTGAAGATGAAATGGATGTTTTAGAAAATCTAAAAGAGTACTCAACATACGCTATCTCTCTCTGGCTAGAGGAATTTTTAAAAGATAAAGATCTTGTGAAAAGCCTGCACGAACAAGCAAATTTCGATATTCGAGTTAATACCCTAAAAAATAATCGTGATGCTGTACTCAATGTACTATCATTGGAAGGATTTGAGACATCGCCAACTCCTTTTAGCCCTAATGGAATTCGCTTTGGAAGAAGAAAACCTCTAAATACGCACCCTTTTTGGCAAGATGGCTCACTTGAAGTGCAAGACGAAGCATCACAAATTGCAGGTTTATTATGTGATGCTAAACCTGGAATGCAAGTTCTGGATTACTGCGCAGGTGCTGGAGGAAAATCTCTTAACTTAGCTGCTACAATGAAAAATAAGGGTAATCTTACCTTAAGTGATATCCATCCCTATCGATTACAACGCGCTAAAGAAAGACTGCGAAGAGCTGGTGTTAGCTGTTATCAACTTAAAGATATCAATAAAGATAATAGCTGGTTTAAAAGGCAGCATGACAGATTTGATCGAGTTCTTGTTGATGCTCCATGCACGGGTACCGGCACCTGGAGAAGAAACCCTGACTTAAAAAATCGCTTAACTCCCACTGATCTTGAAGAGCTAACAAAACTGCAACAAGCTATACTTAGCCAAACCCAAAAATTTGTAAAAGTTGGGGGCAGGCTGATTTATGTTACTTGCTCTGTATTAGAAGCAGAGAATAACAAACAAGTAGATTGGTTTTTAAAGGAATTTTCCACATTCAGGCTTCTCCCTATTACAGAAATATGGAGAGAAATATTTAAAATTGAGTGTCCTTTTAATACTTTAACCGCTCAATTTTTACCACATATTCACCACACAGATGGTTTTTTCATTAGTATTTTTGAAAAAAGTAATAAGGAAAATTAAATGAAGCTTTTTACCTATTTCAGATCTACAGCAAGCTATAGAGTACGGCTCGCCTTATCTTATAAAAATCTTGCTTATAAACCACATTATATAAACTTAAGAACTAACGAACAAAACCAACAATACAAGGAAACTAATCCATTTGGTTTAGTACCAACTCTTACAACTGAGCAAGGGATCATTTTTCAATCGCTAGCAATAATAGAATATCTAGAAAGGACCCACCCAACCCCTTCTTTGTGGCTCAACGATCCATTTTTGCAAGCACAAGCAATGAGTATTGCCCAAGCTATTTGTTGCGATATACACCCGCTTAATAATCTAAGAATTCTAAAATATTTAGAAAGAAATCTTGGGCTTTCAGAAGAACAAAAAACTGATTGGTACCAGCATTGGATACACGAGGGGTTTAAGCCTCTCGAAAAGCAACTTAGTCAAATGGCAAGAAATTTTTGTATAGGCGATAATCTTTCAATTGCTGATATTTACTTAGTTCCACAAGTATATAATGCAAACCGTTTTAACGTTAATTTATCAGCCTATCCTACGATTAAACGTGTTAATGAATACGTGTTGGCGCAACCCTGGATAAGAACTACAACGCCAGAAGAACAAGAAGACGCAATTTAAATTTTCCTAATTTTTCCCCAAGGAAAAGCAGGACCGGGGTCTATTTTTAACTTAGGAGCAACATGTTCATGACCCACTATACGCTCAATAGTAATTGGAAATTTAGTCATAAGATGATTCAGTAATTCTTTCAGCGCATCAATTTGTGCATCAGGAAATTCTGGCCATGACCCAGTAAGTGCATATCCTGCATAATACCCTCCGTTTTGCAATTCAATCCCTATGGAAAAATCATTTACATTCTCTCTTCCCTCTAAAGAACTAACACCAGCATGCCAAGCACGCTTTTCCGCTGGAACTAATTGGTAAATTGAACCATCCTCATCAATAACATAATGGCAGCTAACTCTTGATTCTCTGTTAGGATCCGTCAGAATTTGTAAAGCTTCATCTAGAGTTGCAACATCCGTATAATGTAAAACCACACAGTCAATTTTTGCTGCTAGCGGCCGCTCATTAAAGTTAGGAGAAGGATATTGAATAATCTTCATCATGCATTTTTCCATTGTTTTTTAACGCATACTTACGGCACAATACCGGTATAAATTCTATTTAGAGATATTTTATGAGTTTCGTCAAAGTCTTATGGGGATTAGTTATAAATTTAGATCTAATCGTCATTGCTCTGTTTGTATTTGGATCATGGCGCAGTTTATGTAATAAAACATGCTCTTTGCAAAAACCTATAATGAGCATATTTGCTCTCCTTTTGGTATTTATACTGGGTGATTTCCCTTTCAGTGGCCGCGATATTTTAAGGCGATTGGAAACACAATTTCCTGTGCTTAATATACCTCATGATGTTAAGGGCTTAGTCATAACTGGTGGCAGTTTATGCTTATTCGAAACTGATATACGCGGTTCCGCCGTTTATCATAAAACAGCTGGCAGGCTCTTTGATGCTCTAAAAGTTGCCCATGCTCACCCTCACACAGAAATTGTTTTTGCAGGAACTAAATTAGAAGGCGATGAATTTCAGAAACTCGCAACTTCTTTAGGAATTGCACCAAAAAGAATCCGGATTGTCAGCAATGAACAACTGGTTTCTTTAGAAGAGGTTGCTGAAGAAGCATCTAAACTTATAGGTGATACAACAAATAAGAAATGGGCATTAATTACTTCTGCTTTTTTAATGCCGCGGACCTTAAGCATTTTTCAATCCAACAACTGTAATCTAATCCCCTACCCTGTAGATTTTCACACAATAGGACATACACACGATAAAAAAGCAACAACCTTCTTTAAAAGATTAATTGTGAGTTTTCAAGATCGTTTAGGTTTAATTGCTTGGAACATAGCTTGGCGGGAAATTGCCGGACTTTGCAATCTGCGACTTAGCGGGAAAACAACAACCTTTTTCCCACACATTAATGCAAAATAAACATAAGGGTTTACTTTGGATATTGGGATGGTGCGTAACATTTACCTGTGGCGTCACCATCTCCAAATTTTTAAGTACATCAACAAGCAATTTTTCGTTGTTTTGCATACGCTATTTTTGCGGCCTACTATTTTTCTTGCCTATTTTTATTCCTCAAGTTACTACTCTTGCTAAAGTTAAATCCAATCCATGGCTCCATGTAATAAGAGCACTATGCATCGGAGCTTCTACTTTATTAACCTATCAATCATACCGAAACTTACCCCTTGCAATTGCGACAAGTGCGGGATTTACTGGACCTCTTTTGGCCTCATCTTTTGGTATGATTTTTTTAAAAGAGAAAATCAATCATTTTAAAATAACAGCACTTATAGCCGGATACTTAGGTGTTTTATTCATTGTGCAACCCCACAATACGGATCTGAATTTATACTACGTATTTATAGGGATTAATGCCTGCATTTTGGCAGGATTTGCCAACACACTTGCTAGAAAATTAAGCTATATGGACCCTGCTCTTGCCATTATGTTTAGTAGCTCTCTCATTTTAGGCCTTATAGCTTCTATTGGCTTCTTTACAGCTGATATGCCTGAAAACTGCTTTGATCTATTCCTCTTATGCTTAGTCGGACTTTGTGGATCTCTTTCTCAATTTGCATATATAAAAGCAGTAAGCTTCGCCGAAATTAGCTTTATCGCTCCTTTTGAATATACTCGCTTGCTGCTCGCCGTTCCTATAGGGTATGTCTTATTTGGTGAAAGCATAAATATCTTTCAAGTTTTTGGCATGACCCTAATTATTTTTGGAAGCCTATATCTTTCCAGAGGAAAGAATTATTAAGCATTTTAGCTCTAATTTTGAATCACGATCTCATTAGAATGCGCAAAGTTTAATAACTGCCTTGATTTTTCTTCTAATAAATCAATATCGAGGCTATCAGGGCGTAGCAAGTAATCTTCCCTCTCAAGCTTTTCTTTTTCTTGTGTCAGTTTACTAAGCACAATTTCTTGTTCTTGCAATTTTTTATCTAGGCGAATCCAAGCAAGTATACCTCTTTGACCTTGAAAAATATGATACGTGAAGTATGTCAAAAGCAAAACGATAGTAATCGGAAAAACAATATTTCTGAGTTTATTTTCCATAATCTTTCTAGCAATTTATAAGAAAAATTGAGCTTTCTGCCCTAATTCTTCTTCTATTCGTAATAATTGATTATATTTAGCCAATCGATCCGTTCTAGACAAGGACCCTGTTTTAATTTGACCAGCATTCGTTGCCACCGCAATGTCAGCAATGGTTGCATCATCAGTCTCTCCTGAACGATGTGACAAAATGACACCAAAAGCTGAAGATTGAGCTAAACTTATTGTTGCTAATGTTTCTGAAAGTGTGCCAATTTGATTCGGCTTAATCAAAATAGCGTTAGCTGCTCCTTTTTCGATTCCTTGCAATAAACGATCGCTATTCGTTACAAATAGGTCATCCCCTACAATTTGTGCTCCAAGCAACTCAGACGTCATCATTTCCCAGGCATCCCAATCATCTTCTGCAAAACCATCTTCGATTGAATAAATGGGATAATTCGCGCACAAGTTTTGGTAAAACTCAACTAAATCAGGAGCTGTAAAGCTTTTATTTTCCCCTTTAAAAATGTACTTTCCATCTTTATAGAGCTCAGATGCAGCTACATCTAGGGCTAACATTACTTCTTCCCCTGGTTTGTAGCCTGCGCTTTCTATTGCTTTAATAATTACATCAAGGGCTTCCTTTGTACTGCCAAGGTTTGGGGCAAAGCCACCTTCATCACCAACTGATGTAATGTGTTTTGACTGCCTTAAGATACCTTTAAGATGATGAAAAATCTCTGCACCCATACGCAAAGCATCGCTAAATTTTGCTGCTCCATAGGGCACAATCATGAACTCTTGAATATCTAAGGAATTGTCTGCGTGAGCACCACCATTAATAACATTCATTAGAGGCACCGGTAAACGAAAAGCCTGAATCCCACCAAGATACCGATATAAAGGATGACCATAATGATTTGCCGCAGCTTTCGCACAAGCAAGGCTCACCCCCAAAATAGCATTAGCTCCAAGCTTACTCTTATTCTTTGTGCCATCAAGGGTAATTAATGTTGTATCTATTAGCTCTTGGTCTGAAGCATCAAGGGACATCATCTCGTCAGCAATTATCGTATTTATTGATTCAACCGCTTTTAGAACACCCTTACCTAAATAGCGATTCTTATCCCCATCTCTAATTTCCACTGCTTCAAAAATTCCTGTTGATGCACCACTAGGCACAGCTGCACGACCAAAAGCACCGCTTTCCAAAATAACATCCACTTCAATCGTGGGATTTCCTCGAGAGTCTAGAATTTCATGAGCTTTAATATCAGCAATTAAGGCCATCATTTTAGGGTTTTAAATTTTGTTCATTATGCCAACTTTGCAAGTTGTAGACAATCTGTTAAATCAAACGAAAAATAAATTCATAATTTAAATATAAATTAAATATATTTATTCAAAATAAATAATTAATTATTATAGAGTTTATTTATGAAAAAATTATCTTATTTATTGTTTCTTCTTACAATTGCTGGCGAAACCCTTTTTTCCTCAGCAGATACCATAATGAGTGATGAAAATAAGGAATATTGGTCAGATCATTATGCTCACACCACACCCCCTTCAGAAGCTTCTACCTTCGCTGTTTTTGTGTTAAATAGCTATCTTCTACCTGAAAATATTACGACACTCACAGAATTTGGTTGCGGTGGCGGTCGTGACAGTAAATTTTTTGCTTCGCACGGGTTAAGAGTTGTTGCAACTGATAACGCCAATAGCGTTATTACGCGTAATAGTGAAAGCAATACTTTTGATAATTTACAATTTTGCGTTGCTGATGTTAGTGATTTAATTGCATTGAATAGATTAGAGACAAGTGACGCCTATTATGCACGCTTCTTTTTACACTCGCTACCGCAAAGTACACGCAATCAGTTTCTTTCCTGGCTTGGCACTATTCATAAAGATGCATTGCTATGCTTAGAATTTCGCACCGATAAAGACCCGATGAAGGAAAAATCTACAGCATTGGGTGATACTACCATAGCAAAAACTGATCATTTTAGACGTTTTGAATCAAAAGACAGCGTGAAGGACGAGCTCATGGAAAAAGGATTTGGAGTTCTTTTTGAAATAGAGTCAGCGGGCTTATCTATACATGGCGATGACGATCCAGTACTAGCAAGACTTATCCTAAAAAAATTGAGGTAAAGACATGAAGATTACAAATCTATTTCAGCGAACAATAACCTTGCTATTAGCAGTTTTTGTATACACATCTGAAATTTTTTCTACCGAAGAAGAAAACTTCAGAGAAATAGAGGAAGCACAGCAAATATCTCGTCTTTTACCTACAGAAGAAAGAGAAGAATTTGCTGCAAGCACTATACACCCTGCTTTACCACGTGAAATATACCAACTTGTAGCTGATTTCCAAATGGTAATGGATCATTTTGAAATTCCTTTCTTTTTTTCTTCCGGAACCCTTTTGGGAGCAGAACGTAATGGCGGAATGATAGCTCATGATGACGATGCTGATGCTTGCATATTGGAGGAAGATTTTCCAAAATTGGTCAAAAAATTACCCGTCTTCCTGGAGTTGGGATATGCATATCGGATTCCCAACGAAGGTTGGAGAGGAATTAAGATAGAAAAAATACTGGAAATAGAAACAAGAAAAATAGATGTATGCCTGGATGTATTTATGCTTACTTTCAAAGATGGAGCTTATGGGTATCCAACAGGTTGGCCTTGGCCAAGACTTACTAGAGAGCAGATTTTTCCTCTTAAAAAAATAAAATTTGGGCATGTTAGAATTAATGCACCTCATGATATACATGATTATTTAAAGCAGCACTATGGTAGAACATGGAACACGCAAGTAGTGAAATATAATCACTTAGGTTTAATTGGCGATGAAGAACAAACCTCCGCCTCTCCTCGCTTTTTGCCAGCTGGTCCTCTTGGACCTATCTATGATAATTCTACTATTCTTACTCAAGCCTTTGCTGATTTTGAAGAAAATGCAGTAAATCAACTACTTGATGCAGTTAAAGAGGTGCCTGCATTACCTCAAGAAATAGAATATACACCAGAGCTAAAATTAATCGATGGATTCTCAATATTACAAGGACAAACACCATCACAAAAAGGTTCACGTTGGCTAATTAATGGATGTGCAAAATTTTTATTTAATCCCTCTAGAGGGGAAGGAATCTACCAAATTCAATTACATGGCTACACCAACGGATATATTGAAAGAGTGGCCTTTTTACACGAAGATACGGAAGAAAATAAAGGATTACCTGTCGCTTGGGAGTACGGCGCAACGATGATATTTCCAAATTTAGAGGGAAGTTATCCAAGGCGTCTAATACTGAAAATGAATTCTGCAATACCCTGCGAACGTGATCCAGAATCCCACGAATGCAGAGATATTTCCTTTTTTCTGCGAGAAGCAACTGTAACTTTCACTGAACCTCATACCGCTTAAAAAAATTCAGCATAAGAAATGAAGAGGCTGCACCAGATAACAGATTAAAGTGTTATACGGTATGGAATGAGAAAGAGCCAATTAAATATAAATAAAAAATAAGCAAGAACATCTGTTGGAGTATTTTGGCGCGAGAGTGACAACCAGATGTACTACTGTAGTTAAGGTAAATCTCAAAGTAACCGTATATTATTTTCATCGCCTAAGAAAATTTATTGCCCATTACTCGAATTAGAAAGCTAAGAAGCCGTGGTCAAAGAGATTGAAGTTGATGCCATCGTATTCTGGTGGCACTCGCAAGGGTAAACGTGGTGGTGGAGCTGCTAGGAAAGCTCCCAGTGTTTTAAGTTTGTTAAGAACAGTTTAGTGGTGTACCCAAAGCAAATTTTCCTCTACTTTTAAAAAAAGACGAGTGACTATTTAATAACCCTAATCCAAAAACTCAATCGAACCAACTAAAGCAATGGATAAATCCATCTTAATCCATTTATCTGGCACAGCCCAATATCTTTACTTTAAAGATCATTTGGGCCTTACGCTGAAAATATTCAAAGCTGTTTGACTAATTGCCTTGTTACCAAATTTCCCTGTTTGATTCCATGAATCCATTCTATGAAGACGGATTAAATGGCTGTTACCTTCTCTCAAAAATAAAATTTTTGTAGAAGGCTTCATCACGCAGTCGATATAGGATATCATGTAATTACAGCCTGTCCATTTTAGTTGCTGCTGAGGAGTTGGGGTAATTCTTTTTGCTTCTTCCGACATCCCATACAGATTATCAATTTTTTCTAAATAAGCTGATACAAGGTCTGAATTAGGAGATGCTGCTATTATGGTATGATCAAGATAACCCTCTCCAGCAAGGAGTAAAGCATACTCATATTCATCTAATAATGGGGTTATATCTCTTCTTATTTCTACTCCCAAATCAGTATATAAACCGCCTGTTTTTTTCATTATCCTCATTCTTAGAACGTCATTTGCATTCGTGTACCTATTATCCTCTAATAAAGCATCAAAAATATGCAGACCTTCTATTACGTCCTCAACATCTCTTAGTGTTTTTATTTGAATTCCTACATTAGCACTTAAAAGAATCTCGATAGCATTAGGTATAAGTGAAGGATCCTGACACCAAAAATAATGTTGCCAACCTCCTGAGAGATTTAAGGTTCTCGCACTGTTAATATATTTTTGTAGCTTGTCTAATGGTGGCTCACAAGGACTATGTAAATTTGTTAACCATGTTCTATTAGAAATGCGGGGTTTTGGAAAAGCTGGGCTGTGTAAAATGCTCGGGAAAGCATAGTATACAGACGTTGATAGAGCCGATAGTTGCAGCCTTTTCTCATTTTTATTTTGTGTATTTCTAAAAATTACTCTAGACATTTCATGAGATGAGTCCCAGGCGAGATTAGTGAGCTGATATTTCTGCTCATCATAATCTTTTCCAAACCATTCTTCGTCTGAAATAGGAGCATTTGTTGATGATCGCTGCCCAAGTGTAGCATTGCCATTCCATGAATGCATTTGATTGACATCTATAAATGATTTAGAAAAGGGAATTGCAAAAAAACTATCTTTATCAGGATCACTATATATGTCAAACATAGCCGTTAAAATGCCGTACGCACACCATGGCACCAATGGATTATTATGGCCTATTTCTCTGTACTGATGTGGCACCCTATCAATATTATCAAGAAAATTAAGCACTTTATCTAAAACAAGGTGACCTTTGGAAGCTCCAAAGGAAGTTCCCGCTAACAGACATAGTTCGCGCATCATAAAAATATTAAAATGACGGCATAAGAAAGATGGGTGCATGTTAAACTCTACACCAAAGTCTGTATACATACCCCCCGTCAAGAAAATAGTATTTACTCTTGCTATATCAGAACAAGCCGTATAGCGCCTATTATTTAGAAGTCTAGCGAATAAATCTTTACCTCTAAATTCTGGCCATATTTCGTTTAAAAATTTAATATTTACAGAATCTTGAACTTCTGGACATTCATCAATAACGGTTTTTAGGTAAGCTTGGACCTCAAGACTCTGCCTATCAAACAATGCTGGATTTTCTTGTGCATAAAACAACCATAAATTATATTCAAATGAAGGATTTTCCTTAACTTGTTTTAAATAGTGCAAGAGCCGATCTCTTGGGATTTTCGATGGAGCTTTTCCGCTTATCCAAATATTGTGTCTTATCTCTTGTATCAATGGCTTTAAATCACTTATCGATCTTCTCTGAATTGCTTCTGTTAGAGTGTGTTGACTTTTTAGTAGATGCAAATGTCTCTTATCGAGAACACTTTCCATGCTGAGGCCATTTTCTCTGTAGAAACATTCTAAGAACTTCCTATGGGGCAGAAACCAGGAAGTGCTTACTCCTAAAGAGGACCAATCATCAAACGTGTAAGGAATTTTATTACCAAAAACTTTTTTCCCTGTATCAAGAAACTCTTGTTCATATAATTGTTGCAGCAAAGATGGTTTAACCAAATCATCTGGGGTTAGATTGTTCATAGTGATGCGCACTTCATTATTTTCAAAGGAAATGTTATACGATCCAGAAAGCCTAAATTGTCTAAGCCAACCAAAAGGTATCTCAAATTTATATTGCCCTCTTTTGGGCACAACTATATCAGCAGTCTGAAATAAAGACATATAGCTTGGCGAACCTCCTGAAGGTAAAAATTCTCTAAGTTTTTCATCGGAAAAGACTATTGATCCTTGCTCTGTTAAAGATCTATATGTTCTATAAAAATGATTATTAAAAGCTACCAATTTACCCGAAATTTCTGCCCCCATTCTTCCCTTATGTTGAATCGTGTAACTTAGAGAGCAATCAGCATTTAAAGGATTATCAACAATAATTTTTGAAGGTTTGTATCGATCAAGACACCAGTTCACTTGGTGTTCCAAAGATGAAAAAGTAGGAAGCCCTTTTTGATCAAAGTTCGCATCCACTTTGGTAGGATCAAGAACCCCTTCTCCTCTGATTACTTTTATATCACGCGCAAAAGAGATCTCTCTAAGGGTAAAGGTAGGCGTTTCACCTGCACCATTAAAAGAAAAGTCACCAGAAGAAAAGTTGGTTATATAGTAGCCAAACGGTAAAGAAATCCTCATTCGTTCATTTAGACTTAATCTGAATAATTTCTTTTGAGCAATACCTACTGTACACACATCATCTGTTGTATTGCTTATTTTATGGATATTGGAATTATTTTCAAAACTAAAGCCTTCCAATGAAGATATTCTTCTTGTTTCACCTGGCACTAAACTTGTCTCAGATTTTATAAAAATACTTAATACGGCTTCTTCCGATCTTGCATTAATGATGTCTACTTCATTCAATCTGCGGGATATAAAAACACTATTATCAACGCAATATAACGACGAAAAGATCATTAAAGTACTCAAAATAATTTGAAAGGCTAATACTTTTTTCATAATTGTTCTCTATTAACTCTTGCTAGTAAGTACGTAAGTTTGCGATGTTAAAGGGCGAATAGAATCTTGAGATAGAATGCTTGAATCAAAAAGCATATCTCTTCTTAGTTCTGCGTTCTGATAAAAAGCCAAAGTTAGGGCTGATTCATATTTGACATAATGCTCCGCTACATAATGTTCCCTTAGGAAGAATTTTCTTAAATTTCTTAAGTAATGTATTGATTTAGGATCTGAATTATGGTGATATACTGATATCTCGAGAGCCCTTTTGATAATAGGGTGATTAGGACATGCAGCGAAAAGTTCCGTACTAAGCAATGGGAATCCAGAATCAAGGCTTGCGTAAAAACCAAAATTGTGAAGGGGAAGCAAATTTTTAACAATTTTTGCATTAGAGCTTCTTATTACTCCGCCATATTCTAAAAGAACCTTGTACTTTAAAAGAGCTGTAGCAGCGTTAAAAAAGGCATTTGCCGTATCAGGTTTTCCTGTAGCGTTAGCTTGCTTACCACGACCGATGAAATCTTGAATATTTACCACATCCGTTGGTCTTGTGCCTTGAATATTAAGAAAATCAGGAAAGATTCCTTTTATTTCAACTTTATCAGCAACATCACCCAAAGCGCTTCTTATCGCATCGGCATCGTTATCTGTCCAAATAAATTGCTGCCAACCCGAATTTAAAAGAGCCCGTGTTGACTCTATGAGATTGGTCCTTTGTATTTCATTTTGTAGAGCACTTCCGGAATTACCAATGATAAATGAGTGAAGAATAAACGGAGTTTTAGTTATATATGGATGCTCTGAAATAGCTTGATTATATTGCAAACCAGCATCGTGAATTGCTTGGAATTTCTCAAAAAGTTTTCTTTGAACGACATCTTTGGTTACAGTATTAAATAAGTGGTGTGATAAGCCCATGACTTTAAAATATTCAAAAAATGGATGTGCTACTCCAGCCATTATGGATAAGCTTCTGCTGGAAATGGTTTTAGAAAAAAGTTCAGCGGGCCCTACAACTAAACTAAAATGCGTTGATGCAGTATTAAGGTAAGATACAAAATTACATGAATTCTCTGAGGTTATTCTTCCTATATAAGCTCCTTCGAAACCTGGGATCATTATTCCTTCTGGCGGAACTTCTATAGAACGCTGCAAAATAATTGCTGTTGAGTCGACGCAATCACGACAAGGTAATACGCACACACAAGAGAATTCTCTTTGATCTGCATCAACTATTTTCCCGTTTCGTGGGGGGATTACTTTGTAAGATGAGGGAAATAGTATTGTTCTTGCAATATTTAGAGCAAAATCTTCTTCGTCAAAATCAGGCTGATAAAAATAACTCACTACGAGAGATGCTGAATCGTAACTAGTGTTAGTGACAGAAACAGTGCGTAGTTTTAATCTTTCAAGTTCATCGCTTAGAGAAAGACCTCCTTCTGAAGCAGCGATATTTGGTAAACTTAAAGTGATGCAATAGATGACGAATAAAAAAATCATATAGCATATGTTATCTATTTAATAATTAATAATCGTAATAAATTATGATTAAAAAAAGTAAAACTAATAATAATATTTTTAAAAAATAAATAAAAAAATAATTATAAATAATTTTTATTATAATTTTAATTAGTAATTCAGCTATAGACTCTTTGGAGGGATAGATTTATATTTTGAGAAAATAAAATTAATAAGTATCTCCATGTTTGCTCTGGTTGACTGCAATAATTTTTTCGTCTCATGCGAAAAAGTTTTTAGGCCTGATTTGGAGGAGAGGCCAATTGTTGTACTGTCTAATAATGATAGCTGTGTCATTGCACGATCAAATGAAGCTAAACTTCTTGGCATACCAATGGGAGCTCCTTTATTTGAAATTCGCCATTTAATCAAAGCATACAATATAGAAACTTTATCCTGCAATTTTGAACTGTACAGTGATATAAGTCGCCGAATTATGAACGTATTACAGTCGTTGCAAAAAAATGTTGAAATATATTCAATTGACGAAGCCTTTTTAGAACTTGATGCAACCATTAATTGGGCAGAAGAAGGGGATAAAATACATCACCAAATCCTCAAATACACTGGCATTCCTACATCTATTGGGTTTGCCCCCACAAAAACTTTAGCAAAGCTTGCAACCTCTCACGCAAAAACATTAGGTTCTTCTTATTATATTGATCACACACCTCCTTATCATAAATTTTTAAAAGCAACCTCCATTTCAAAAATATGGGGCGTTGGCGCAAAACTCACAAAAAGTTTCAAACAACATGGCATCTGCAATGCTTATGATTTAATGACAGCTGATCCTAGTTGGGTCCGCCGTAATTATAATATTGTCGCCGAGAGAATTGTCAGAGAACTGAATGGTTTTTCATGCTTACCCTTAACTCTTGTCCAAGAACAAAAGAAATCTCTACAGATCACAAGAAGTTTTCCTCATCCAATAAGAGATAAAGAAAATCTAAAACAAATCGCTGCTCGTTTTGGAATGCGACTAGGTTTCAAATTACGAGAACTATCTCAAAAAACATCAGCACTTACTGTATACACTCAACATTCTTTTTCTGGTGATCAATCTCTTTTTTTTCAGCAACATACAGTAGTGCTAGCAGATTCAACGAACACTACATCTGTGATAATACAGCAAGTTCAAGAAATTATCGAAAATTTTTTTAGCCCAAACACCGATTATCAAAAAATTGGTATAATCGCCACTGATCTACGAGAAGAAAATCTTCCTCATAAACATGCGTTGTTTGATAGTTCAAAGGCTTTATCCAATAAGCCTAATGTGGATAAAGTGATGGATGAGATAAATAAGCGATTTGGACTAGGGACTATTCACCCTTTATCATGCGCCCAAAGCACAGAGTGGGTGAATAAATCTCATAACAAATCACCTGCCTATACAACTAACTGGACAAACCTCGTACACGTGAAAGCACAATAATGTCTGAATTTCCCTCTAATCTTACTCGTCTTGATCGACTTTTACGTCGCCTTTACCCTGGCCTTACGCAAGGTATATTAGAAAAACTTCTAAGAACTAAAAAGATTTTGGTTGATGGCAAACCTGCAAAAAGTAGCACCCGTATTGAGTCAGAAGAACAATTGCGTATTTTAGTAGATTTAGCTGCCTATATTACCCCTGAAAGTAAACCAGCAAAGCGCATAATGACGGTAAGTAAGGAGGATTTAAAATGGGCTGAGTCACTCATTATGTGGGAAGATGATGATCTGATTGCTTTAAATAAACCACAAGGACTTGCCGTGCAAGGAGGTACTGGAACCAAACGTCACCTTGATGCGATTATGAAGGTTTATAATCCGCAAGCCCGTTTGGTGCACCGCATCGATAAGGATACTAGTGGTGTTTTAGTTATGGCAAAAACGATTCCGATGGCTCAATACCTGACACATCTTTTTGCAAACCATGGCGTTGAAAAAACCTATCGTGCTATCGTTGAGGGAAATGTGCGCCCAGCACAGGGTGTGATCGATTTTCCTATTGGCAAAGAAATGGTTGGCAATAAAGAAAAAATGGTGGTGAACGGCCCTCATGCTAGACCTGCTGAAACCAAATACATGCTGCGCAAAAAGCTTGATACTTTTTCTCTAGTTGATTGCTGGCCTAAAAGTGGGAGGACACACCAGATACGCGTGCACCTAAGCGAATCTGGCTGGCCTATTGTGGGTGATTATAAATATGGAGCAACTATTAAAAATCAAACTCTGCATTTGCACGCGTATCAGTTATCATTCCCCTTACAAGATGGTGGAAAAATGGTAATTACTGCACCTTTATCAGAGCACATGGCAAACATGATGCGGCACTTTGGCGCTGATCCTGATAAGATTGAGTAATGACTGATCGACTTCTTTGCGGTCAACTATAGCACCGCAAATCCGGTCACATACATAAAGCGATTTAAAGCAGATATCTAAAGAAAAGCCCCACAAGACTTACCTGCAGAGCTTTGCTTGTTATCTCTTGTGATGTTCTCTATCCCAATGCGCTTGTTCGGCGTCACGCGCTAGCTTCTTTTTAGTACATTCACTTTTCGAATACGTTTTTTCGCATTTTTCCATATTTATATCTTTTGGTCTTTCACCAGCATAAGATTCAGCTGAACAATATAAAATGGCAATAAGTGCCAAAAACATTAACTTTTTAGACATTAATTTTCTCCCCAATAATTAGAACCTGTTTATGAGCAATTTTTACATCCACTCTTCTTAAAGTATTTCTAAAATTTTATTGAATTGCAATAGAGCATCAAAAACAGTCACCGTTGTTTTATTCATCAATTACAGCGCCGCAGGCTTGGAGTTTTGCCTCTAGGGTCTCATAGTCGCGGTCCCAGTGGTATAAGAGGTTGATGGTCGTTTCTTCTTCCTTAAAATTAAATTTCACCCAAAAGCAAAAATTATATCTACTTCTATATGCTCTCTAAAATTTTATAAAATTACAATATACTTAAGCGAATATTATTAAATTTCCGCCTTATGGCGTTCAACCACCGCACCACAAGCTTGGAGTTTTGCTTCTAGAGTTTCATAACCTCGATCTAGGTGATAAAGACGACTAATTGTTGTTTCTCCTTTTGCTGCAAGGGCTGCTACTACCATACCTATGCCAGCGCGAATATCGGTTGCCATAACCGGTGCACCGCTTAAATTTTTCACACCGCGAATCATCGCCGAAGCCCCATGCACCTGAATATTCGCCCCCATACGAGCAAGCTCGGGCACGTGCATAAAGCGATTTTCAAAAATTGTTTCAGTGATCATGCTTGCACCTTCGCACATACTCATTAGCGCCATAAATGGAGCTTGTAAATCGGTAGCAAAACCAGGGTACGGCTCGGTCATAACATCAACACCAATGATTGGACCTTTTTGAGCAACACGAAAGCCATTATTAAGTTCTTCAAATACCGCACCCGCTTTCTCTAAGGTTTCACGTACCATTGGTAAATACTTTAATGAAGTGTTTGTTAAAGTTAAGTCTCCACCTGTAATTAGGGACGCCATGGCGTATGAACCTGTTTCTAGACGATCTGGCATGACTTTAAATTCTGTTCCATTTAAGGATGAAACACCTTGAATGGTGATCGTATCCGTCCCTGCCCCTTGTACATCAGCGCCCATTGCGTTTAAGCAATTAGCGAGATCAATAATTTCTGGCTCCCGTGCTGCATTTTGCAAAACTGTTTCACCTTTAGCAATGGATGCAGCCAGCATAAGATTTTCGGTTGCCCCCACAGAGACTACACGCATGGTAAAATGAGCACCCTTTAAGCCGTCTTTTGGTGCCTTAGCAATAACATAACCTTCTTCCAAATCGCACGTGGCACCCATTGCACGTAGGCCTTCTAAGTGCACATCAATGGCGCGTGCTCCAAGCGCGCATCCACCTGGCAGAGATACTTTGGCATGACCGAAACGTGCCACTAAAGGACCCAGCACTAAAACAGAGGCACGCATGGTTTTGACTAATTCGTATGGCGCTGTGGTAGAGATAATATTAGAAGCATTAAGTGTACGCGTGTTTCCATCTTCATGGGCAATTACCCCGAGGGTTTCTAACACCTGGGTAATGGTACGAATATCCGCTAGATTAGGAACATTACTGAGTATAAAAGGCTTATCAGTTAAAAGGCATGCTACCATAAGTGGAAGCGCTGAATTTTTAGCTCCACTAATTTCAATAGTGCCCTTTAAGGGTTTCCCGCCCTGAATTTTAAGAATTGTTGGCATTATTTATAGCTTTGGCAATGTTACGCCGGTTTGCCCCATGTATTTTCCAGCCCTATCGCGATAGGAAACTTCGCAAGGCTGATCACCTTTAAAGAAGAGGAACTGGCACACACCTTCGTTTGCATAGATTTTTGCAGGAAGCGGCGTTGTGTTTGAGAACTCTAGTGTGACATGACCTTCCCACTCTGGCTCAAGTGGCGTCACGTTTACGATAATACCGCATCGTGCATAAGTAGATTTTCCAAGACAAACCACCAGCACATCACGCGGGATACGGAAATATTCGACCGTACGAGCAAGTGCAAAGCTGTTTGGAGGAATAATACACACATCAGTTTCACGATCAACAAAGCTTGAAGGAGAGAATTCCTTAGGATCTACGATCGCGTTATTGACGTTGGTAAAAATCTTAAATTCCGGTGAGCAACGAGCATCATAGCCGTAAGAGGATAAACCATAGGAGATCATTCCCTCTCGTTTTTGGCTTTCTACAAATGGCTCAATCATGCCATTTTTTTGGGCTTGTTCGCGAATCCATTTATCGGAAAGTATCATGGGGAAAGTCTCCTAAAAAACTAGTCTAAATCTTTAACAACGCTGATATCTGGAGCATCTACTGCTTTCATACCGACTACATGGTATCCTGAATCGACATGAATGACTTCCCCGGTAACACCAGAGCCTAATTCACTGAGCAAGTAAAGCGCTGTTCCACCAACGTCTTCTAATGTTGTGTTACGACGCAATGGAGAATTGTATTGATTCCATTTCAGAATATAGCGAAAATCGCCAATACCACTTGCCGCAAGTGTTTTAACAGGCCCTGCAGATAAACCATTAATGCGAATGTTTTTAGGACCAAGATCAACCGCAAGGTATTGAACGCTTGCTTCAAGGGCTGACTTTGCAACGCCCATGACGTTATAATTTGGCATTACTTTTTCTGCACCATAGTACGTTAAGGTAATTAAAGACCCACCGTTTGGCATCAGGCGTTCAGCTTCTTTACAAACTTTTGTAAACGAGAAGCAAGAAATATGCATCGTGTTTAAGAAGTTTTGGAGAGATGTATCGCAGTACCTTCCTTGCAGTTCATTCTTATCGGAAAAACCAATCGCGTGCACGACAAAGTCAAGGGTTCCCCATTTTTTTTCAATAAGTTTAAAGGTGTTTTCAATGCTTTGATCTTTGCTGACATCGCATTCTACGAGAAAGTCTGAGCCGATACTTTCCGCCAAGGGGCGCACACGTTTTTCAAGGGTTTCACCCTGGTAACTAAACGCAAGTTTAGCTCCTTGCTCGTGTAGCATTTTAGAAATTCCCCACGCTAGGGAACTGTTATTTGCTACGCCCATAATAAGGCCTTTTTTGCCCGTCATTAACATTATTTGAATCTCACTTTATTCATTGCTTTGAAGCATAGACAATCCCACCCTTAAGCGTCAATGGATTAAGGCTTAAAATTCTTCATTTTGTGTTATTTTATTTCTTTGGTTTTTAGAGGGAAAAACGATAGATAAGAAATCTAGTTACTATTAAGCACATAGATAAGATCATCTAGTCTGTATAGAAAGTTTAATAAGTTCTTTGCTCTTTGCCCCATTTTATCTTCAAGTTCTTCCATGTGACCTTTTACGTATTCTTCTGAATGCAGTAAAGTTTGAATAAATTCTGCTTTATTCTTTAAATACTCTTCTATGAGGGATCTGTTAGTTGAACTAGTATTTTCTTTCAATGATTTTCTGATTTCTTGCTTTTGAGATTCACTAAGAGGATCTTCTTGCTCAAGTAGAGGCATTAAGCGCTGGTTAGATGTCCAAAAAAAACAAAGAGTGTTCTCTACTGTCGCACAATCTTTATCACTTTGTATGTCTATAATATCTGCAGCTGAAAAAATTTGATAGCAGTATAAAAACAAGATAACTAAAAGGCGTTTCATTTTAACTATCCCCCGGTATTATTTCGTTAACAGAGTATAATAAAAATCCATTTATGTCAATAAAAGCAACGTTATTAACACCAATATCCACAAATCCATTTTCCCCTTCATATTTAACTATTAAAGGAGTTAGAGCATTTTTTACATAATATAATCCCCCAATTTTTAATGACTCTGCTGAAATTCTCTTTTTTAAGTTTATTTTATAAATTTTTCCTGCGTATTCAACGGTGGGAGAAAAGGTTCTTAAAAACACTCCATTCTCTAATTTCAACGTTCCAGAAAAGTTTGTGCTAACAACTTTTGCGAACTCTCCAGTATTCCCATCTTTTAAAGCTACATGATCCCCAAAACAGAGGATACTGTTTTCTTCTCCCAACTTAGCTCTAAAGCAAGGCCTCTCAATACAATCCATTAACCAGTCATAAGTATCTCGATGTGGGTGAGAATGCATTCCATTAGCTGCCGAAATAATTGCAAGATTAGGGTGAAAAAGTTCGATCATGTCTAGAGAAATATTGTCTTTTGCACCGTGGTGAGGAACAACAAGGATACGAGTTAAACCTAAAATATTATCCATTTCTTCAGAAACTTTTGCTGTAGCAGCCGCTCTGATTTTTTGGAAAGTTTTGGGGGTTGCATCTCCTGTTAAAATAACACTCGTACTTGGGGATAGCTTGAAACTTATAACTGTCGATTGAGTGTTGGGATCTGCACTTGGAGTATTCAACCCCCAAATGAAAATCTTATCTTGTAGAAACCTTATCTTATTTTCCCATTCCACATCAAAAAATAGTGATGATATTCCGCTTCCTTCTTTGCTGTACAGGGGTCTTACTTTTACTATTTCAAAAAATTCCATGATATTCCCCTGAAAAATTGACGGAGGATTTAAAATAGAACGAATACGTGCAGCAGTCGTTTCTCTATCCCAGGTATAAGGCAATGAAATACATATATTTTCTTTTGAAAGGCAATAAGCAAAAAACTCTTGTATTTCACTATTTTCCACAAGAAAATCCCCGCATGCAATAATAGCTGTTTTGATATTCTGAGGGATAATGCTCTTACTTAGGATACTAATATGATCTTTATCGGAGTGCGATAAGAGAACAACCAAATGAGTAATGTCCGCTTCTAATAGAATTTCTCGAATTTTCATATCAACGGACATGGGTAACGTATCATCTTTTCCATTGCTTGCTGAACTATTATCGCTATCATTCCCAGAAAGTTTTCTTTCTAAACCCTCTATTTTCGTCTGTTTTGCCTTTCCCTTACTAGAATTGCTAGCCGCTTTTTCTTTACTACCGCCTGCTCTTTCTCGTTTAGGCCCTAGAATTCCCCCTGCATTAGGCACTTCTATAGTTGACATTGATGCTTGATTATTGACTGCTGTTATTACAGCACTCCCTTCTACAAGAAAGTCAGTCATCCTTTTATCATCAGAGAGAAATTTTAGATGCTTTCTGTATGAGCTTGAGCCCGCATCGTATAGAAAGGCTATTTTTAGCTCTGGGTATATTATCAGTTGTGAGTTACCTTGTCCTACGTCAAACACGTAAAATTTGGCAAAATAATTGGGATGAATTTCTGAACTCGAATTAGAAGAATTCTCTAAATTTGAACAGAATATATTGAAGGACATGCAAATATGCAAAAAAATAGATAAAAAATAAGGTATTCTCATAGCTTTTAAAATGCTTTGAAATTTGAGGCTTTATTTTAACATTTGTCTTATTAATAAATTATTATTTGTTAAGAATTTGTTTACTGCCGTATAAAAGGTATACGCAGAAATGGTTTCAAACTAGCTGAAAAGCTAGCTTATTTATTATAATTTTATTAAAAGTCTCTTCATACCTATCAAATGTAATAGGTTGCTATTTTTTTCATATTATTTAGACTTCCTCGAATACTTCTGAAAATGTGTTAAGTAAATCACAAAGGAGCGTATGTATGCGGCAAATTCCATGTTATTTCTTTCCTAGCCAAGTTATTCTTATTGATGATGATCAATCTTTGCTCGATAACCTCATGCCTTGCCTTGATGATCATGCATCTGTACACGTAGCATTTCAAAACCCTTTCAAAGCTTTAGATTATATAAACTCTCAAACTGCCGAAACGGATTCATCCGTCGCCCTAACAAGTGAAGAAGAATGGCAGCACGTCCGACTAGATTTTAATATCTATGATCTTTACAAAAGAATTTATGATGCAAATCGCTTTACAAAAATTTCGACCATTGTGATTGATTACCACATGCCAGGTCTTAATGGATTAGAATTTTGCACAAAGATTAAGAATCCTTATATTCAACGTATTCTTTTAACCGGCGATGAAGATGAACATATTGCCATTGAAGCGTTTAATAAAGGATTGATCCACGCGTACATTAAAAAGCATGAATTTGAAGCCATTTCAAAATTGAAAAAGGCAATTGGTGAAGCGCAACTGAATTATTTTCGGCAAATATCAAGCCTTACGATGAGTGCAGCAACTTTTGATGCTACGGCAACTGCCTTAAAAGATCCGAAATTTATTGAATTGTTTTTTACCCTTGTTAAGGAAAATGCCATCGTTGAGACTATTTGCACGAAACGACGGGCACATTTTTATTCTTAAATAAAGCAGCTGAAGTAAGTAGTTTGTTTACGTTTCTTAAAGAGCAACTTGATATCATTGTTGGCTTTCATGATTATTCAGGAGCGTTATTTGATAGTCTAAAAAGCTACAAGCAAGTGCTGTGCTTTCACAATCGTGATAAGGTAGAGACTCCCCCACCCTCGCAATGGGAAAAATATGTACGGCCAGCTAAGGCTCTTGAGGGAGATCAGCTTTATTACTACGCGTTTGGTGAAGGCGGGTTTGATGTAGACCTGACACAAATTCTTTCCTTTGAAACGTATATGCGAAGACGGTCGTATAATTGAGGATGAAGCAACCTGCTGTCCACATGATGACCAAGTTGATACTATTTACTGGGTTCTTCACCTCTTCAGAAGTTCAGAATGACGCGACATCGTCTCCCTGACGAAACAAGGCTCACGTAAGGGTCTACGATATTAATCACTGGATCCCTACTCCTGCTTACGCAGGCTCAGGATGACAAATAACTATGATCCCACTACCGGAAATGATAGTGTAAACGTGGTGAATTCACCTTCTTCTGAATCACACATGATATCGCCTCCAAAACTCAACATCGTGGATTTACAAAAAGCAAGACCAACGCCTGTGCCACGTGTGGTGCGCGAGAAGAAATTTTCAAAAATATGGTGCAACACCGAAAATGGGATGCCTTGGCCAGTGTCTTTGAAATAGAGGTGATTAAATTTTTTGCCCTGCTCTTGCCAAATATAAATCTCCCCCTTGTTCGCAGCTTTTATGTAATAGAGGGCGTTTTTAAGCAGGTTAAAGAGAATGTGCTTTACGTAGAGTTCGTTGCTGCTAAAAGTGAAGTCGATAGATTGATCCCAATGAATAAGCTTTCGCTCACATTCTTCCAGCGGGTATTCATGGAGCATGAGTTCAATGCAGGTGCTGATCTTGCAGGGTTTATAGACAAGCATTGCAGGCTTTTTCTTTAAGTTCATCAAAATCATCTCTATCACCATGAATGCACTGCGGGTGGTTGAGTTGATGCGATCGGGGATGGAGGTAAACAGATCCATCGCTTTTTGGAATTCGAGGTCGTTATTTTTTGGCTGCCAGCTGGCGATGGTGGGCAGGTATTTTTTCATGGATTCCCCCACCATGGAAAGACTGGCCAAGGGTGTGCGCAATTCGTGGGCGATGGTTGCGGCAAGGCTTTCCATGGAACGTACACGTTCTTTAAGTTTGACGATTTCCTTGTGGCGAGAAAAGAAGATGCCGACTGCAAGAATGCAGGAATATTGGTTAAGAACTAAATTAAAATCATCTTGAGATGCTTTAATACAGAAGTCAGCAAACGAGTGCGTCAACACATATACCGCAACTCCTATTACAATTCCGAGTAGCATGAGAATAAACATACTTAACCAATCAACTAGCAAAATGAAAAGCAACAATGCCATGGATATATTTGTCAGCCACCCCAAAGATACATTGCTTTGCAAAAGCATGTAGGCACCAAAAAACGGTAAACTATAAAGGATAACTCCATGCCAATACAGCGGAAGATATTTTTGTAGCTTACTTGGCCATTTATCGTGAAAAACAAGAGGTACGCATAATAAGAAAGCAACAAACCTGATGCCCATACTCTCGCATTCTTGCTTTAAAAGATCATGCAAAATAAAATACGCTATGGGAAAATTGATGACACCAAAAATCCCATAAGCCTTATACTGAGCGCCAAACAGCTCAACTCTTGCGGTTGAAAATTTTAATACTTTTTCAAAAATATTATTCTTCATATTAGATTTTTTCACAAATCTCTCTGAAATTATTATTCTTATATCAGCACCAACGCAACGATTTTATGATGACCTATTTGTAATATCGATTTTATTCACTGGATTCTGCCGCCTGCATTGCAGGCTCAGGATGACAGAGAGATGAGGAAAAATGGTTTTATTTTTCTCTCGAGAGAGCCTGAACAGCCTGGAGATTTACTGTGAAAGCGTTCATTTGCAAAGGTACGCAAGCCAAGCCATGTTTAACCTGCCTACATTTCTGCTTTAATCGTGAAATAGTCTCTTTATTAGGTTCAGAAAGAGGAGCAAGGTAACCATCTAGAGAAAGCAGAACATTAGCCTCCTTTTGCAAATCAAGAAGATTTTCTCGAAGACTTGTAAATTCGTTCAGTAGATTTTCATATACGCTACGCATGACACGTGGCGACCTTGGCATCTTGTACAGCCTATCACTATTTTCTAGCAAAAAATTTTGTATATTTAAGGCCAGCACTTGATCATAAAGAGTTCGATCAATTGTTGCTTTTCGTACGTTTTGAGCGTACGTACCCATATCTGCATTGAGCTGATCATATGCAGACCGATCACTCGCATTAATACTAGTTAGTAAAACTGCATAATATACAATTAGGATAATGTATTTGTTCATGATAAAACTTCATTGAACTTACACAAATTATATTTTAGTAAAAAGAAATTAATTTATTGTAAAAAAGCAATAAAATAACTTTTTTATATCGATATTATACACTGGACCCCGTTTTCCAACGGGGAGTCTATCGTTTTCTTCTTTACTGTTTTCTCTTGTTTCCTTCGCTTTCCTTTTTCTTTTCCTTTTCCTTTCCCTTTCCCTTTTCTCATTGCTGGCCCCCGACTTTCGTTGGGGTTTCGCTTCGTTCGGCTTCGTTTCTCTTGTTTTCGTTTCATTGTGTTTTATGCGACTCGTTTTAGGGGTGCCGTATTAGGTTGATGCCGTATGGCCTCTATCTCCGTTACGACCGGAGTCCGCCCGTTACGACCAGGCGTTCGTCAGTTCACGCTCTATATAGCTTACCACACCATACAGTCGTGCTGCGATACCTCCATTACTACTGGGGTCCGCTCGTTACTACCAAGCGTACGCTCATTACGACTGAGCATTCGACCTCGC
>Ga0172373_10001631_pt1 | contig 36075 bp, 28 predicted proteins | sample Lak10m_2_FD_114546 | JGI IMG/M metagenome (GOLD analysis project Ga0172373, IMG submission 114546) | Freshwater microbial communities from Kabuno Bay, South-Kivu, Congo - kab_092012_10m | ecosystem: Environmental > Aquatic > Freshwater > Lake | place: Democratic Republic of the Congo...
GACCCGAATCCTCCGCGAAATCGTCGAGGGCATCCGGGCTGATGGAAACCCTGTTGCGGTCGGGGTGCGTTTGAGCGCATTTGACATGGTGCCGTTCCGGCCGGATCCGACCCGAAGCCAGCCTTAGAATCACGCTGGGATCACTTAGCAGGTGGGAATTACCTCTCGTCGACGGTGTTCGCAGGGCGGCTCTTCTTGGCTACGAACGTTCCACATCACGCGGTGGAAGTTTGGGAGCAGGCACTGGCACGCAGATCCGCCCCCTTTACGGTGCTATGGGGGCACACGGGGCGTGTGACGAGTATTTCGCTGGTGAAGTGCGATGAGGAGCTTTACGTGGTTTCTGGCAGCGAAGACTGCACCGTGCGAGTATGGGGAGTATGCGATGAGCAAGACTCCGAACGTATCATCGGTCGAGTGCTCGATGAAAATTATTTCGAGGTTCTCAGTGAGCCCAAAAGTGTTTCGCTGGCACAGCTTGATGGGCGGCTCCACGTAGCTGCGGGAGATCTTCTGGATGGCACCGTGCGCGTGTGGGAAGATTCGGGGTGCGGAGTTGCCCTGTTGCAGCAAGTTGGAAAAGTTAATTTTGAGCCGGTTACAAGTGTATCTCTGTCATCATTCGCGGGCCGTATATACATTGCTTCGGCTAGCGGCAGCCAGCCCGTGCGAGTGTGGGACGCGATTCCACGCAGCGGCTCGTCGAATTACGCAACGCTAACAATGCCTTTTCGACGGCTGTGGGCGACCTTGATGCACAAACGTGCCCCAACACCAATCCCAAAAAAACATCAGGGATGGGTCAACAGCGTCGCGCTTGCGGAGTTCGAGAAAGGGCTTTATTTGGCATCGAGCAGCGACGAAAATATCGTGAAAATATGGGACGCGCTGGTGTCGGATGGGGAACCCAAGCAACTCTTTCAAGTGCCGGCCACCAGCATATCTTTGGCGGTGTTCAGTGGGCGGCTTTGCTTAGCTACAGGAGGCTATGATGGCACAGTGCGAATATGGGATGCGCTGGCGGGCGAGGCGCTCGGTGAACCTTTGACTCACACGCGTGTGCCCACCCGTGTGCAGCTGCTAACGCTGGATTCCGGCCGCCTACCGGTTCTGCTGACAACGGACGCGGACCACTGGGTGCAACTTTGGCATCTAGGCACGCTTCGTCGCTTGTGCCGGTTCCCATTGGAGACCGAACCGCTGGCCTTTGCCGTTCATAATGTGAAGGGCCGTGAGGAACTCACCATCGCCGTCCGCGCCCATCTACGGCAGGCTTTCGTAATCCTCCGCTTCGCCGTGCGCAATCTCCCCGGGGCAGGCGCATTGGCAGGCCATTAACTTTCGGTGGGCCAGAAGAACTAGGCCTGGGGCTTGGAGTTTGGCGGGCCGGCCCGCAGTTCGGCCACCACTTGCGCCAACCCGTCCTCCCCCAATCCGGCATGGCGGCAGAGGCAGTCCCGGCTGGTGGCGGGGAGTTCTGGATAGCGGATGGCCATGGTGCCGTCCTCGCTGCAATTCAAGCTCAACCAGCAGCCGTTGCGGCGCACCCGACCGGCGATGAAATCCTCGAGGAGCCGCAGGGCCAGGCACACGGCGAGGCCGTTCAGGGAATTGAGGCTGCCGGCGCGCTCCGCCCGGAAATCCCGGGGGCGCGTGAACAGCTCACGCTCGGCGTCCGCGCTGGCGAGGCGGGCACGGGCGTCCAGCTCGTCCCGCACGCCGCCCGTGCAGAGCAGGCACCGGCCCGGCCAGACCAGCCGGACGTCCGCGCCCATTTCACGCCGGCCATCCCGGAGCAGGATGCCCGTGCCGAGGTCCAGCAGCGGCTTGTGGTGAAGCACGGCAAGGTAGGCCGCCGCCAGCCGGGCGCTGTCCCGGTCAGGGGCGCTGATCACCACATCCGCCTCGGCCACGGCGGCAAGCGCGCGCAGGTGCGTGGCGGACACCGGCAGCGGATCCACCTCCAAGGCCGGCCGATCCAAGCGCAAATGCGCGGCCAACGCGTCCACTTTGTAGGCGTTAATGTCGGCGGGACCGTAGCCGGCACCTTCTCCCAAATTGTGCGGTTCGACGCGGTCCGGATCCACCAAAGCCAGGGCGCGCACCCCCGCCCGGGCCAGCAGCGTGGCGAGGAGACTGCCGGACCTGCCCGCACCAATGAGGACAAAGCGGCTCTCGGTCATTTTCACCCAAGTCTCCCGGCCGAGCGCGCCGATGCTGCGGGACCACCAGTCCGCCGATGAGGCTTGGTCCTGGGCGTCATTCCGCATCCGGGCACCGTGCAAAGGAATCCGGGAAAGCCCAGCTCCCACCACGCGCAGTTCGTCCAGCTCTTCAAAACTGTCCGGCTCCATCTGGATGAAGCCCCGGGCACGGCCCAGTGCCGGCCCGATGCCCAGCACCATCACGGCCCGCACGCCGTTCGCCAGGGCGGCCAGCGCGCTGGGGTCGGGCAGTTGGCTGCGGAGCACCCAGCGGCAGCGGTGCGGCCCCGGGGTCCGGCTGGCCGCAGTCTGCGGCTGCTGCAGCAGTTCCACCTGGCCGCCGTAGCAGTTTAGCCCGCCGGTGATCACCAACGCGTCCGTCGGTCTGGCCCGCAGGCGGCGGAACACCTGCACGAGCGTCTCGCGCGGAATGACGATGCGGTTCATGGGCGGTGTGGGGAACGGCGGAAGGGGAGCGCAGCTTGCGCTGCGCTCCCGGGGTGCTCACCCCTTTCCGGGACGGTCAGTCAAACCCGAGAGGCTGGCGCGCCGGGTCTTCGTGCGTCTTGCCGAGCCGTCGGCTGGCCGGGGCTTCTTCGCGTTCCGCTTCCGTTTGGATGGCCGCCAAGTCCGCCGAGGCGGGTGCTTCGACGGCTGGTTCCAGCTCCATTGTTGCTCCTTGCATGGTATCTCCTTTTCTTTGTCGGTTGATGGTCGCGGGTTCACGCCCGCTGCATTGGAGGAATAGTGGCTCCAGTGCCGAAGGCGGGCGGTGGTTCTCCATGCTCCGGGAGCGCCAAGCGGGGCATCGGCCTCCAAGTTCTGCGGACTGGAAGCGATTTGCGCCCTCATGGGATTGCGCTCCGATGCGCTTTCTCCCTATCCTGCCCGGCAGCCAAGACGTGATGCCATGACCTTCGGTGAGCTAAAGGAACTCTGGGAGAAAGAGGGGCCGCAGCCGGTCCGGCACGCCATCATTACACCGGACAAACGCGCCTGGTTCCAGGCGTGCCACCAATGGCTGCACGCGGGAGTGACGCGCCGGGACATCGCTTCGGATTGGCCGGCAAAATTGTTTCCCGACGACCCCCGCCGACGCTGGGTGGCCGAACTGCATCTGCGCCTCGCCCGGGCGATTGCGGAGCACCACTGGTCGTCGCGCTCCGTCCCGCCGGACGAAGTCCTCCGGCAGATGCTCGACGGACAGCCGCCCGGAGCTGCGCTGGTGACGCTGGGCGAAGTGCGTGACCTGGCCGTCGAGTTGTGCGCGGCTCCACCCGAGGGCTCGGCCGAGGTGGCGTGCGAACATCTGGCCGGCCGGCAGTGGAACTACCGCCTGCGCCCCGTCGAACTGGACGCCGCCGGCCAGCCCCGCTCCGTCACGGTGCGTTTCCTCCTAGAGTATCCGGGTGGTGGCACCGTGGCGCAGTTGACACTGGAACTGGTGCGCGGCGGGGCCGGGAATTTTCATCCCGCCACGCCGCTGCTCTTCCTGGACTTCAAGCCGGACTTCCGCTGGGCGCTGGAACTGGCCCGGCAATGGGCCGCCGCACGGGGAAACGGCTGCTCCAGCCAGCACGACATCCGCTGGCGGGTGAGCCTGCCCGCTGAACGCATGACAGGGGAAGCACACGCCGGCAAATTCCTGCCCTGGCCCGACGAGACGCAGGGCACTTCCGGGGGCCTTGCGTGCGGGTTGGGGCTGGCCGCGCTGCTGGGCCGGACCGACGAGGAGCGGCGCTGGCTCGCGCCGGAACTGGGGGAAGTGGCCGCTACCGGGGCGCTGCTGGATGCCGACGGCCGGTTGAATGGAGTGGGGGCCGTCAATCTGGAACAGAAGCTGGGGCCAGCCTTCGCCGTGGCCGTGGAACGAGGGCTTATCCGGGTGCTGCTCTACCATGCGAGCAACGACGCCGACGTGCCCGGGAAGTGGAAAGCTCCCGGCAGCGCGCCGCAGGCCATGCCCGTGGCCACGTTGGACGAGGCGTTGGAAGAGCTGGGGGACGAGCTTGGCCCCCGGCAGCGTGCGCGAGCGGCGACGCTCCGCGCGGCTGGAGAAATCGAGTTCCTCGGCGGTAAGCTGCCAATGGACAGAGGCTTTCAAACCCTCCGGCTAGGGCTACCGCCCAAGCGGGCGAAGGACGAGCGCGGGGAGCGATTCGAGGAGCTCAATCCGCTCACCATCGAGGAAGTCTTCGCGCAGTTTCCGCAACTCATGGCGGACGCGGGCCGTTCCGAGCAGGTGCCGCAGCTCGTGGTTCTGGCCAACCCCGGCTGCGGCAAGAGCGTGCTGCTTCAGCACCTCGCGTATGAGGCGGCACTGCGGCGCGAGCCACTGGCGCGTTGGTTGCCGGTGAGCTTCGCCTTGCGGAGGTGGCAGGCCTTCTGGCGCGACGAGAAGAATGCGCGTGCCCGCACGCTGGCAGACTTCCTGGCGTTGGACGAAAGCCAGCGGGTGGAGGGCGTGACCGCCGAGCACTGGAAGCAGTGGCTCAAGGCTGGTGAGGTGCTGCTGCTGGCTGACGGGCTGGAGGCCGTCTCGAACGAGGACGGATTCCCTGCCACGCTCAAGGATGAGTTGCACAAGTGGGCCGACCGGGGCTGCGCCTTCGCGCTGGTGAGCCGCAGCGTGAACTTCGAGTCGCTGCACGGCTTTGACTACCCCCGTTTCACGCTGGAGCCGTTTAGCCCCGAAGAGCGGGATCAGTTTATCGGGCGGTATCCCGACCCCGGCCTGAACGCCACGACGCGCGCAGCCCTGCTGGCCGAGTTGCAGGAGAACGACCGCCGGCTGAAGGAGTATGAAGGTCTCAATGCCGAGGCGTGCGAACAGCAACGCGAGCAGCAACAAGGCTGGGCGGCGTTGAACGACCTGAGCACGCGACCGGCGACGCTGGACTTGGTGTGCTACCTGCACGGGCTGGGCGAGCCGTTGGGGCCCGACCGGCGCACGCTCTACTCCAAGGCGGTGGAGAAGCTGCTGGCCCGGCGCAGCGTGCAGGAGGACGCGCCGGTGGAGCTTTTCCCAGCAGGGCAGGCCCCCGAGCCGGAGACCCAGCGGGCGGTGCTGGCCCGCACCTTGCAGCGCGTCTTCCAGGCGCGGCGGCTGGAAACTTTCGACAAGGAGCTGTTTCGGAAGGAATTGCGGGCGGTGATCACGGAGAAGGATGCCCACGGGTTGGCCCTGCACGCGGTGGCGGATGCGAACACCGAGGCCAAGCTGGTAAAAGCCTACGAGACGTTGTTCACGCGGCACAGCCGGCTGGTGAACGTGGACGAAGGCCACGCGCTGGACGACCGGTTCATGGACTTTCTGGCAGGCGAGGGACTGGCGACCGAGAACGTGTTCGCGCTGCCAGCGGATGACGTGCTGGCGGGGCACATGGTAGCGTGGCGGGAGCCGGTGCTGCACGCGTGCTGGCACCGGCTGCGCAAAGGCGGGACGGAGGATGTGCTAACACTCGTAGAAGCGCTGGCGGGGCCGGCTATGCCGGTGACGGATGTGGGCTGGCAGAAGGTGATCCTGGCGGGGGCGATTCTGGTGAAGTTCAAGGACGCCCTTGAACTGGCGAAGCCGCGCGGGGAGGCGGTGCTGAAACAAGTGCGCAAGCGGCTGGTCGAGTTGATCGAGCTGGAGTCCTTGCCGGAGAAGCGGAAAGCGCGCAAGGGCCTGCCAGTGCCGGAGCGGGCGGAGGGAGGGCGAGTGCTGGGCAGGCTGGGTGATCCGCGCCCCGGCGTGGGGGTGATCGAGGTAAGCCCGGGCAAGATTCTGCCGGACATTCTGTTCACGGACGTAGTGTTGCCGACAGGGAAGTTCAGGCTGGGAGCGACGGACGGTGACGGCAAGACAATAATGGTGAAGATCAAGCAACCCTACCGGATCGCGAAGTATCCGGTGACGGTGGGACAGTATGCGGCCTTTGTGCGGGCGGGTGGCTATGACGAGGGGAAATATTGGGCGGAGGCCATCGCGGCGGATCAATGGCGTAAGAACCCGGACGATGGGAAGGGCGAGGTGAAGGACTGGCAGGGCGAGGACGACTGGCGGCGAGGGCCGTTTTCGTGGAGTGAGACACTTGAGTATGCGAACCATCCAATAGTGGGGGTGAACTGGTATGAGGCCACAGCCTTCTGCCGGTGGTTGACTGCGGAGTTGCAGAGTCGGCCGGATTTGTGGCCCTCGGGGTGGAACGAGAAGAAACAAGGCCACCCCGTGGTGAAGCTGCCGCACGAGGCGGAGTGGGAGCAGGCGGCGCGGTGGAACGGGAAGATAGCGGACCAGCGGACGTATCCGTGGGGCGAGGCGAAGACCGACGCCGATCTGGGCGAGCGGTGCAACTGCGACTACAGTGGCATCGGCAACCCGAGCACCGTGGGTTTGTTCCCGCGCGGCAAGAGCAAGTGCGAGGCCTACGACCTCTCCGGCAACGTGTTGGAATGGTGCGAGAACTGGTATGACGAAAACTGGCATGACGAAGAGCAGAATATGCGGGTCGTGCGGGGTGGTTCGAGTTTAAATGACAATGCTTTCCTCTTGTCCACCAAATCTCGCGGCCTCAGTGATCCTGACCATCGCGATGACCGCGCCGGGCTTCGTTGTATGGTCGTGGGTCATTTATTTCGGTAACATCCGGCACCCTGCCGTCACAGGAGAACCCTGCGCCTTCACGACAGTCTCCCCACAAAAGCCAACGCCTTCCGCACACAGGGCGCGGAGGGCGTTGGTCGTGTTTTTGTCGTTTCCAGTTACTGCTCCGCCACTTCCTCCGGCAGGAAGCGCGGGGGGCGTGCGAAACCGGCCGAGTATGTCCTCGAACCAGAGCACACACAGCGCCGCCCGGAAGCACAGCACCATGCGTCCCTCCGGCGCCACCAGCGAATCATGCGATTCATCGGCGGCCACCCACTGCACTCAAAAAAGAAGCGCGGCCCATGTGGGCCGCGCTCTGTCTGGTGAATTCTCAGCAGTTGGCTCCGGCACCGGCCGGGCCGCCGGGTGGCGGGTTCACCGGGCGGTCATGCTCACCACCCCATCGCGCATGATGGACTGCAGATTCACGCGCACCCAGCCAGCGGCCGGCTCGGAGGGGTTCCGCGGATAGCCCACCCCCTTGGTCGGCTGGCACGGCGACAGGATGAAGTTGCCGACGTATTGAGTGCCCTTGTGGATGACGACCACATTGCCACCAAGCGGTTCGGTCAGCGCCGGTCCGTCGAACAGGTTGATCAAGACGTCAAGCTGATCGAGGCGCACCCCGGCCTCCAGCGAAACATACTCCAGCTCCGCCCCCCTCGTCGCTGAGCGCCGATCACCGTGATAGGTGCCAATTGCAGTGTGCTGCTGCGACGGCTTAAAGCAGAGCTGGCTGGCCTCATCGCGGCGGTCGCGGACGTAGAGATCCAAATCCACCGGGGCCGACCATTTAATGCCCACGAAGGTGTTAGCGGAACGCCGTTGCGTCTCGGTGAGCTGAAGCGGGTTGGCTGCGGTCAGGTTGGTGATGATGGTCGTCGGCTGGCCGGAGGAGTTGTTAATTACGACGACGGGTCCGGAACCTGCGGCGGGCAGCAAGTTCACGGGCTGCGCCTCGGCGCGCGCCGGCGGCGCAGCGGGCACCGGCGGGGCCGCAAGCTGCAGGCGCGGGGCCGCCAGGGCCGGCAGGGCGACGGCGTTCAAGCTACTGTCCAGCGCCTGCTGAAGGTTCAACCCGAACCCGGCCACGCGCAGGCCAAGCTGTGAACCCCACTTGACGACGAAGTCCTGAACAGCCTGGTCCATTGCGTGGCTGACCGGGCTGACAATCAGGGTGCAGCCCTGCAGGCGGTTGGTCCGTTCTGCAGTGCCATAAGGCGAAGCCTTCGCACTGCCCGCGATGACCCCATCGGCGGGAATGTCAACCGTGCCGGCCGGAGTAACACCTGGAGCCGCGCCGTGGACGACCAGGGTGAGCGGCCCGCGATTCTCGAGCTGACGGAGCACGCGCGGCAGATCAATCGCAGAATCCGACCCCGGTCCGTTGGTGAGGTAGCTCGTGAGCCGCTGCAACTGCGGGGCGAGTTGAACCGCGCGCGCGCGCGGCGTGTCGTAGGTCAGCGCGGGCATGGTGACTTCCGTAATCGGTTCGCCCGTGAGACCATTGAAGATGGACACTTTCTGGTTGACCGGCACCGAGCGCAGGAACTGGGCCGTCGTGGCATGGACCACCGGACGTTGGGCGGCGGGCAGCGCCGGGCTGATGGCGATCACGACCGGCTGGCCAGCCTGCCGCTGGCGGTTGTCGGAGCCGCTGCCGGACGCCGGTGGCGAGGCGGGAACGGCTGCGGGCGTGCGGCCGCAGCCGGTGACGAGCAGCGACGCGGAGACGATGATGGAACACAAGCATGCTTTCATAGTTATTTTGGGGACTGGTGGTTAGACTGCGGAATTGTCAGCCAGCGCATCGAGCCGGCGGTCACGCTGTTCGAGGTGCGCAGCGCGCTCAGCCTCAAGCTGTTTGAGTGCGGCATCTTGAGCCTCAGCCCGGAGCGCTAGGAGCGTGTTGTTCTTATTTGCTTCGGCCAGCACGGCCGCTTCCTTGGCCGTGGCGAGGGCGGCCTTCGCGGCTAGGGCGGAGGATCGGTCCGCTTCAAGTTTCTGCCGGACCTCCGCTTTGCGCCTTTCGAAGGCGGCATCGTCGCTGAACTGCCGGACACAGAACTTCGCGAAACGGGCCTTGGCACCCTCGGCGGCTCCGAGGAGGACAGCGGCCTCGTGGCGGGCCTCCTCCAACGTGCGTGCTTCGTCGAGCTTGGGCGCGAGCTTGGCCTCGAGGCGGAGCCGCTCGGGGTTGTCAACATACTCCACGTCATTGATCAATTCGGCCAACTGGAGGTAGGCCAGCGTTCCCAGCGTGGACTCGGTGATTATCTGGACGATGATCTGCCACGCCAGCGTGGCCGTGCCAAGTTCGCCGCGGTTGAGATCGCTTTCACTCGGTGGGAGAGCGTTCTTCAGCACGAGCACCACCCAAGCGGCAAACCCGGCCAGCCCCACCACCGCCAACAGGAAGGTGGCCACGGACTTGGCCCCAGGGGAGCTGCACACGCGGTCCAAGGCCAACTTCACCAGGAGCGGAAGCAGGAGCAACGGGGCGGTGAGCAACAGGCCGGCGAACCAGCTCTGAGTAATCTCCAACGTGAATCGCGCGGTGTTCACCCAGGTCCACGCCGACAGCCCTACCAGCAACGAACTCCAGCCGATGATACGCCAGATGGTGGCGGCCGACGGCGGGGGTGCCGGCGCGTTGGAAGCCTTGTGTATCCGAGGCGGCTCGACGCTGATCTGGCGCTTCAGCTCCGCGACCTCCGCGCCCAACTGGGTGAGCTGGGATGTGGCGGCTTCACTCGAGCGCTCCAGTTCACGGACGGCCCGGCCATGAACCCGGTCGAAGTGGTTCTCTCCTTCCGTCTCCACGTCGGCATCCTTGTCGAGCAGCGGGTCGAACCCCGCCAGCACGCCTTCCGCGTCACTCCGCGCCATTCGCCAGTCCGGCACCGGTCCGGGCTTGAGCACGTGGATGTGGAACGGATGGGCGCTTCCTGCTGGGGCACCGACGGTTTGTGGAGTGGGCAAGCTGTTCATAATGTGTCTGGTGTCGCGTTTGGCCGAGCACACGAGCGTCGCCGCTGACGGGGCGCAGCGCGCTGCGTTCGCTTCACCGGGGAATAGTGGCCCCAGTGGACAGCGGAAGGGGCAGCGAGACGAGCCGCCAAGTCATGAAGCCGCGCCGGGAGGTTCGGTGCGGGATGCCCTCCAACATGCCCGCCAAGCCCGGCGCGCACTGGTGTCTCTATTCGGAGGTAGGCCTGCCATTGCAGGCAGCATGAACCATCAAACGACCCATCCTATGCGCTGCATCAGTTGTCAAAGCCAGTTCACCGCCAGCGACGGACTCTGTCCGCACTGCGGCTTCAACCATCACGTCGAGCTGCAGGCCAGTTCGGCCATGTTGACCGTGGTCAAACCAAAGACCCGGCTGCAAGTGGACTTGACCCTGGCCATCTGCACCGACCGGACCGGGTCGAGCACCGCGTTTTCCCAGGGCATCACCATGATGCACCGGGCCTTCGTGGAGCCCATCGCCCAGAAGGTGGCCGGGCTGACGCTCTGGCATCAGACCCACGGCGACCGGGAGAGTGACGAGCAGGAAATAATGATCACCGACGGCACGCGCGAGGTGGCCCGGTATCTGGCGGACGCCGGGCGGATCAGCTTCGCTGGCGGGGGTGACGCGGAGGAGACGCACCTGGATGGGGTCGAGGCGATTCTCCGGCGCGTGCCGTGGCCGCCCCCTGCGGACAAAAGCCGGCGGGGTGCGTTGGTGGTCTTCGTGAACGCCGACAGCAAGCCGACCCGGTCGGGCGTGACCGCCGCCGAACTCGGTGCACGCGTGCGCCAACTGGGCATCCTGCTCTACGTTGTGTCAGACGAGGAGTATCCCTGCTGGAAGGAGTTGGTGAGCACCGCCGGCGGCGTGCTGCTGCCGCTGACGAACGACCCGCGCATCGAAGACTGCCAGCAGGTGGCGGCCAAGCTGGGCCAGTCGGTGGAGATGACCGTGGCCAGCGGCGCGCGCATGCCGCTCTTGCAGGCGGGCATGAAGACCGAGGCGATGACCCGGACCCAGCCAATGCGTATCGCAGGGCAATAGCCCGCCGTGGCCATCCGGTTTGGGCCAGCAACTACCAGGTGATGCGATGAACAAACTCCTCGTCCTGTTGGCGTTCAGCGTCGTCCTCCGGGGCGGGCTCCCGGCTGCGACTCCTCCCGGAACCAACCCGCCCGCCGCGACAGCCGGCGCAATTTCCGGATTGCCAGTCCCTGCTCCACCTGTTGTGGCACCAGCAAACTTAGTGGCCATGCCGCGTCCCGAAGTCGGGGCAGGCGAGCGTTCGCGCTCATTGGAAGCCCTGTTCACGCTGCCCGATCTGCCCCCGACCAACAGCGTCTCTGGAGGACTCGCACCCTCCGTGCGCGAGCCTAAGCGCGAGGCCATTGTCGCGCCGGGTGCTGTCGATCGGCCGTTCCTGAAGCCAGCAGGACACCAACCGGGTCCACAAGGCACCCGAAGCAGTTGGAGCCGGTTGATCCCCCGCTTCAGCGCGGAAGTGGATTGGCCACTCTTCACGAGTCTGGTTGGCAACGCGGTTCTGCTCAGCCTGCTGGCCTACGCGCGTTGGCTGTCAAGCGTGGGTGAACCCGTGGTCATTCCGATTCGCCACGCCCACCCGAGCCATGTCCCGATGCGGCTAGCACCGCCAGCCTTGAAGCCAAAGGCACCGCGTGTTGCGTGCGCCCCGGATGAAGCCCTCGGGCGTGTCGCCCCGCCCCCGCCAGCGCCGCCCTCCGATTCGGTAGTGAATCCCCTCCGCACAAAGCCAGAGCATCCCTTGGCTCAAAAGGTCTCCGCACCGTGGTCAGTAGGTTGCCATTCCGAAACCGGCCCGGTGCGCGCAACGAACGACGACTGCGGCGAGGCCTTTGTGACGAACGGCTGCAGCATTCTGATCCTCGCCGACGGCATGGGTGGCGTGCCTCAGGGAGGTCGCGCTGCCCGGGAAGCTGTGAGCGCGGCGGCTGGATCGTTGCGCCTCCATCTCGACGCCAGTCCGGGCCAGCCAGCTCCCCCACGTGATCTTGGGCAGCTTTGCCAGAAGGCCATCGGGGTCGCGGCCCTCGGCATCCACCGCCACTCCGTTGAACACGGGGTTTCCGCAGCCGATCTGGGGACGACTTTGATCGTGGTGGTGGCGAAGGACGACCGCGTGGGTTACGCCTACTCCGGGGACGGTGGCATCCTGCGGATTGATCCTGCTCGGACGAGCAAACGATGCGAGCAATTGCTGACCGCCGCCAAGCCAAGCCAGAACGAGCTTCCGGCCTACCTCAGCACTCAGGTCATCGGCGAAGTCCATGCCGGGGAACTTCAACGGTCGCCCGGCGAAGTCGTTCTCATCGGCACGGACGGTGTCTTCGATTACCTGCCGCACGACACCATCGGGTTGATGGTGCTGGACGCCATGTTCCGGGCCGGGGGCGACTTTGATGCGGCGTTGCGCGTGGTGCTGCAACAGTTCGCGTCTTTCCGCGATGACCAAGGCTACGCCCACTTCAGCGACAACCTGTCACTTGCTGCGGTGGGGACAGGAGGACCGCCGATGATTCCGCCCGGCTTCTGGGGCCGCGCCACTGCGGCCTCTATAGAAGAGCAGCGGACCGAGGCGACTCGCGTTGATTCGGTCGGCCTCAATCAAATGTCCCCAGCAAACCATCAATACCTGCCTCAGGCGACTGCCAATAACGGGACGGTCGTCGCCCGGCTTCAACAACCAGTCACACCATGATCAGCAACGCATTCCTCCAAACCAAGCCGGGCACGCCGGGCCGTCGCGCCCTGCGCCGTCTCGACGACGCAGCCATCGCCCGTGCCCTGCTTAAGAGCAAAGACCAAGCCCACATGGCCAAGTTTCTCCCGCGCAAACTGCGCCCGGCCAAGGAACCGAAATCCGACCAACTAAGCTGAACACTGCTGCCGCACCGATATGTCCGCCAAGGGCACCCAACTCACGATTGACGGCCAGATCTACCGCATTCTCGAACGATGCGCGGAAGGCGGCGAGGCCGAGATTTACCGCGCCGAGGACGAGCGCGGTGCCCCCTTTGCATTCAAGCACTTCAAGCGGAAGACCAGTCGAGGGGACCGGGAGCAGCGCACGCGATTTCTCGTGGAACGGTCACGGCTCCTGCGCGACTGTTGTCCGGCGATCAAAGCGCCCATCGGGTTGACAACACTGCAGGGGCGTCTCGGCCACATCGCTCCTTGGGCCGGTGATGAAACGCTGGCGAACCGGCTGGAAGGCCCCGGCTTGTCCATGACAGATGGACTGGTCTTCGCTATCGCCTTTGTTCAAGCCGTAGATGTGCTCTTGCACCACGGCGTCGTGCTCGGGGACGCCTCTCTGACGAACATCGTCGCCCACGGTGACCGCATCGGCGTCGTTGACCTGGACAATTACCAACTTACCAAGGCCAAGAACTCGGCGTCGGCGTTCGCCGGCCAGCCAAACTATCTCGCCCCGGAGATCCGAACCGCTGTGGCGCGCGGTGAGCCACCCACCATCAGCGAGTGGAGCGATCGCTTCGCGGTCGCGGTGGTGCTGCATGAATTGATCCTCTGCAAGCACCCGGCGGCGGGCTTCGATGGCGATCTGGATCGTTTCCGCCTGGCGATGACCAGCGGGCAGTGGCCGCACGATCCGGACCTACCGGGACCGCCGAGCCGGGATGGTGTCGGCGGCTATCCGGCCACCATTCTCAACCAACCCCTGCGCGCCCTCTTTCGCCGGGCATTCTCACTCAAGCCTGACCAACGCCCCAGCGCGGCCGAGTGGCGGGCCGCGTTGGTGGACGCGCTGAATGGGCAATGTTACCTGCACGCCTGTGGCCAGCCATTGTTCGTGGACCCGTCTCAGCGGCAATGTCCGCATTGCGGTCGGGCGTTTTCGTTTCAGCTCCTGCGCGGCTGGACGGCGGAGGCGTTTTCCCTCGACGCGCCGGAAACCAAAATCGGACGCGCGCAACTGGGCAACCACCCCATGGTCAGCGGGGAGCATGCGGTCTTCCGTCGGCGTGGCCCGCTGCTCGAACTTGTCAGCGTCGGTCTCAATCCCACGTATCGCCGCAGCGGCAATGCGTGGTGCAAGCTCCCGCACGGACGCCCGGTGTTGGTGAACGCCGGTGAGCGGCTCAAGTTTGCGGAGGTGGAAACCATCATCGCAGGAGGCTGACCATGCCATTGCTCATTCCCAACGAAAGCCACCTTGCCTACCTGCGCTCCCTCGGCGTGCCAGAGCTTGGCGGCACCATGCCCGCCCCTGAACCGGCAGCCCCGCCCGTTGCAACCAAAGTTCCTGCCCCCTCGACCGCGAAGCGACCCAAGTGGGCGACTTGGCTGTATCGCATCCTCTTCTCCCTGCTCGCATGAGAAAAGAGAACTCCAACCAGTTAGCGCGTCATCGCGGTGCAACCGCAGTTGCGATGAGCGCCGGAGGCGGCGGGCGGGGCATTGGCCCGATGTGGAGCAGAAGCGCGTCCAGTCGCGCCACTAACCACTCTACGCAGGCACTCAACCGGCCGAACGGTGCGCCTGCAAGAAGCAGCATCTGTGTTGGATGCTGTAGCCCTTAGCACCGCCCGGCCAATTGTTGAACGGAAAACCATGAAAATCATGAACCGCACCCGCGCAGGCCTTGCCTGCCTCACCGCATTGTCCGTCGTGACCGCGCAAGCGGGGCCGCCGGAAACGCCGCTGCGTGACCAACCGCAACTCATCCAAGTGGAACCGGCCAAGCCCCCCGGCCTGGTCTCCACGGACAAAGCCATCGCCGAACTCGCCACGCTGACCCCGAAGATCAAGCGGGCGCTCAACGAGCTCGACAAGCAGGCCAAACCGCTCAAAGAGAGCCGCGACCGGTTTAAGGCCGATCCGAGCGACGCCAACACGACCAAACTTCTGGCGTGTATGGCAGGCCTGGTTACCAACGGGGTGTTCACCTGCCTGTCCGTGGCCGAGCTTGCGCAGCGCGGGGCCGAGCTTCAAATCGATCTGGCGTCCGCCGTTGAGACCAACCTGACGCGCCTTCGCACGGTCCTTTCGGACCGTGATGTTGCGGCGTCGGCCAATACGGACGCACGCGGCTTGGCGATGGCGAAGCTCGAACGTATCAACGCCGACCTTGCCGCCACCGAGGTGAGCGAGGACCGCCAGCTCACACCGGAGAAGCGCACGCGCCTCTCGACGACCCTCCGTGCGCTGCGTGAAACGGATCTCGCCAACAAGATCGGCACTTGGACCGTCGGCGAGTTGGATCGGGCGATCAAGTCCCTTGAGAAAGCAAAGGCAGCCTTCCTGGAAGAAGCGCTGACCTTGAAGGACATCTCCGAGGACTACGGGAGCTACGCGCGTTCCTTTGTGGATCTCGGGGCTGCCATCAACGACGTGTCATTGGCCGGCAGCGCAGTGATCGGGGTGGAGGAGGCGTTTAACCATAACCGCGAGCTCCGGGCGGCATTGGACAACGGCAAGGTCTTGGTGAACGGCCTGTTCTATGGGGCTCCCATCTCGACCGGTGACGGCACCGTTATCCAGCCCTCGGCCAGCACCGACAGCTTGATTGAGCGCGCCAAGAAGGCTGGCAGCAAGGTCCAGCTTCCGTCCTTCGCGAAGTAAATGCCCTGACAAGCCCAAGCATATGAAAAACGCCTCGCGCTACGTGAACATCCTCGTCTGCCTGCTCGCCTTGTTCGGCAGCCTTTACTGGAAAGGCCGGAGTCCGGTGAGCGGTGACAAGACCTACACCCAGGGCGAAAAGGCCAATGTAGGCCAGCTCGCCGATGCATTCGTGGAAATCATCGACGATGTCACCGGCAAGTAAGGCACCCGCCAAGCACCACCACCCTCTCCCAGTTCGGGAGAACAACAGAAAACACACCATGAAACACAAACAAGCAATCGCAAGCCTCGCGCTCGCGTTCGGTCTGATCAGCAACACGGTCGCCCAGACGGCGACCGACACCAACACGCCCCCCGCCGTCGCCAGTGCGCCGGTCGTGGTCGTGACCACCACCAACGAACCCGCGTTCGAGATCATCGAGCCGGACCCTAGCCTGGCCGAGATGCAGGCGCGCCGTGAGGCGTTGCAGGCAGTTCGTAAGCTCCTCGAGGTGGTCCTCGAGGGTTACGACCCGACGGCCTCGGCGCGCGAACTGATTCGGCAACTGCGGGCGGCCCACTCCCGCGTTGCCAATCAGTTTGAGAGCGTGCTGAAAGACGCACCCGTGCGGCCTGCCCTCCAGCCCGCGACGGAGACGAAGCCTTCGGTGAACCCGCCGAGTGAGGTGACGCGGCCAACGGTGGAAGACAAGCCCGCCGAAAAGCCTGCGGGCGAGAAACCGGTTACCAAACCGGTGGAAAAGCCCGCTGAGAAGCCGGCTCAAGTCCCGCAAGACAAGGACGACCAGTAGCCGGAAGGGTGGGGAACCCAAACACGCGCGCCCGGCCATTCGTGGCCGGGCGCGTCATTTTCAACGTGGTGAACCGCGCCCGCGGGCTTGCCCGGGCTTTCCCCAATGTGTTAGGGAAGATCATGCCGCCGAGGAAACGCCCAGCGCCCCGGGAGACGGAGGTGACGGCCGCCGATCTGGGGCGGCTGCACCGGGCGTTTGACCGCACCAAGCACCTGCTGCCGGAGCACCCCCGGCTGCTGGTGCCGCTGCTGCTCAACAGCGAGGTGGACCGGTTGGACCAGACCCCCGCGCTCAAAAAGCGCTTCAGCACGGCGGCGCAGCGGCACCGCCCCGCCTGGCTCCAGCAGCTCAACCAGCCCCCCGGCTACCGCAGCCAGCACCTGCGCGTCATGCCCCATGACGGACCGGTTGACAGCATCGCCACGGCGCTACATCTGGGGGAGTGGTATGTGGCCAGCACGAGCGGCCGGCAGGTGCGGTTGTGGCGGCTTCAGACCGGCTCCCGCGTCCACCACGAGGTGATGGAACATGATGACGACGTCAGGGGCGTCGCCCTGTGCTCGTATCAGGCTCCCGGCGGCGGTGAGCCGCGTCTGATGCTGGCGGCCGGCAGTGGCAATGCCGTGTGCGTATGGGACGCCCTCCAGCCCAGACGCACGCCCGAGCGAGTCCTGACCGGGCATACGGGGGAGGTCTGGAGCGTTTCGCTGGCGGCGTTCAAGGATAGACTTTACGCGGCTTCGGGCAGCCAAGATCGCACCGTGCGGGTGTGGGACGCGCTGGGATCCCAAGGCTCCCTGTTGCAAGAGTTATCTGGGCATACGGACAGAGTAAGCAGCATAGCGCTGGCGACGTTCCAAGATAGGCTCTACGTGGCTTCGGGCAGTGATGACCTGACCGTTCGAGTGCGGGACGCGCTGGGGTCCCAGGACACCCCGGTGCAAGTCCTGCAAGGGCATACGGGTTGGGTCTTGAGCGTCGCGCTGGCGGCGTTTCAGGAGCGGCTTTACGTAGCTTCGGGTAGTCTGGACCACACCGTGCGGGTGTGGGACGCGCTGCCGTCCGGGGACACGCCCGAGCGAATCCTGACCGGGCATACGGCTTCGGTCAGGAGCGTCTCGTTGGCGGCGATCCAAGAGCGGCTCTACGTGGCTTCGGGCAGCGGAGACGGGACAGTCCGGGTGTGGGAAGTGCTGATGTCCGAAGGCAAACTCAGGCACGTCCTGAATGGGCATACAGGCGCTGTCACGAGCGTCTCGCTGACAGCATTCCAGGAGCGGCTTTACGTGGCATCGGGCTGTTTGAACCACACTGTGCGGGTTTGGGACGCGTCGGCGCCCGCAGGCTCCCCAATGCAAGTCCTGCAAGAGCGCTCGGACTGCGTGTATCGGGGCTCACTAGCAGCGCTCCAAGAGGGGTTTTACATGGCTTCGTGCCGTCTGGACCGCACCGTGCGGGTGTGTGACGCGCTGGGATCCAAGGGCACCCGCGGGCGAGCACTGCGAGGGCACACGGACGCGGTCGAGAGTGTCTCGCTGGTGGCGTTCCAAGAGCGGCTTTACGTGGCGTCGGGCGGTTGGGACCACACCGTGCGGGTGTGCGACGCGCTGGGGTCCAAGAGCACCCGCGGGCGAGCACTGCGAGGGCACACGGACCAGGTCAATAGCGTCTCGCTGGCGGCGTTTCGCGACCGGCTTTACGTGGCTTCGGGCAGCTTTGACAACACCGTGCGGGTGTGCGACGCGCTGGGGTCCAAGAGCACCCGCGGGCGAGTGCTGCGAGGCCATACGGACGCGGTCGAGAGTGTCTCGCTGGTGGCGTTCCAAGAGCGGCTTTACGTGGCGTCGGGCGGTTGGGACCACACCGTGCGGGTGTGGGACGCGCTATCGGGCGAAGTGCTCGGGGAACCCTTGGTCCACCCGCGCTGGGTTACCCACGTGCAGTGGCTGACGCTGGATTCAGGCCGCCTGCCGGCCCTACTGACAATGGACGAGGGCCACTGGGTGCGGCTCTGGCATCCCGGCACGCTGCATCCGTGGTGCCAGTTCCCATTGGAAACCGAACCGCTGGCCTTTGCCGTGCATACCGTCAAGGGCCGTGAGGAACTCATCATCGCCACCCGCGCCCATAATGAGCGCGGCTTCGCCATCCTCCGCTTCGCCGTGCGCAATCTCCCCGGGGTGGGAACCATTCCAATCCGATGCTAGCGCATATACATCAATCATGCAGCGTATCCAGCGTTTAGAGAGCAACTGTGGCAGTCGGCGGAGGTGGCGGAGGAACCGGCGATGATGCGGAACTGCCGCCCATGCGGCTCTGTGAGTAGGACGAGGTGGACTGCCGGGCGAGCAGTCACAGCACGATCCGGGTCAAGCAAGTGACCTGTCCGGTGTCGGCGCGGTTCGTTGGGCGGCGGCTGCGGGCACGAGTGGCTCCCGCCGGCTCGGATGCGCGACCGAAGCCTCCGCTTCCTCCGCTTCCTTCTCCCTCAATTCCAGCGTCTTCTCTCGCCTCCCCGCAGCGAGCATTCGCCCCACCACCGGCTGGCTTCGCCAAGGCCGGAGGTAGAACTGAAACGGCCGGCCGCCAGCAAATTTGACTGACATCAGCGGCCCCAGCCGCTCGTGGGGCAGTGCCTGCGTGATTTCCCCTGGCTGCAACAGCGGTCGTGAGACCGGAATCACCTGGGTCGGCGTCGCGCCGTCGGAGGTGACGATCTCCTGCACCGTCGTGTGCCCGGTCAGGCGCGACAGAAAATCGCCATCGTCCTGCCCCAGTTCCGGCACCGCCAGCCAGTGGTCCACCTGCGACAGCTCGGGGTCGGACTGAACGTGCTCGGCATACGTGCGCTTGAACGCCGCAATGCTGGCGACGGAGAGGCAGATGGTGCGCGCCAGCGGGCGCAGCGCCGGGAGCAGGCGGTTAAGCTCCGGCACCGCCAATCGGTCCACCCCGAGCAGGAAGAGATCGAGTGGCGCACTCCCGGTCGCGTCCCTGGCCTGAACCACGGCCTTGATAAAAGAATGTGCGGCCAAGATGCACAACGGTCCACATTCCTCCATGGCCGCCAGGGTTGTGCCGATGAACACGACCTCACCACTTCCCGAGGCGGCAAACTGACCCGGGGTATGCTCCTTTTCCTGAACGGGCTTTCCGGGGCCTGAGAGCACCCACGGCTTCAGCTTCAACAAAGCTGTGGAGAGGGTGGTCTGCGCATTCGAATTGCCGGCCGCCGCCTGCCTGGCCAGGGACAGGAACTGAGCGACGACAGGATGGCCGCGTCCGGTCTCCTTCAGCTTCTCATCCCCGCTGCACGCCCTGACGAGCAGATTGCGGATGCCCTCGCCGGTCGCTCGCCCCTGCGTCCGAATGCCCTCCATGAGAATGGCGGCCGTCAGAACGTCCAGTGCTCCCTCGCGGAAGTAGGGCGAGTCGTGCTGGCCTTCGCGGGAGATGCCCATGAGCAGCACAGCCTTCTCCCGGGCTTCGCGCAAGGTCTTGATGCCGGCGAAGACGTTCAGATGAAAGGAGGCGTCCGGCCACTCCGGCTCGAAGCGCCGGGCTTCCACTCCCCGATGTGCGCGCGTCATGGCCTGCAGGGCGGGGAACCATTCGTAGCCCAAATCCAGAACGAGCACCCGGCTGGCTGGCCGGCTGCGGATGGAGGTGTGCAGCAGATGGCCGATGAGGTGGTCCTGCAGCATCGAGGGCCGCCGGTCCTCGTGCTTCCACCCGAGCTGGTTCTTCGCGACCACCATCGTGACGCCCGCGGGCAACGGCAGGTCGCCCCACACCGGAACCAGTTGCGAGCCATCCGATGCCTGCTCTCCGAGGGCGATGACGCCGGGCAGGTGCGGACTCGGAGGCGTGGTCCGCATCGCGGCGCGCAGTTCTGCAGCGGTGGCCAAACGACCCGCTCCATGAGCTGCGCTGGACTGAGAGCGAGCGGGCCGCGCGAACGGAGCGCCACGACGTTTCGCAGCGGAAGGACGTGGTTCGACCTTGATCGCAGCCAGACAGGCTAATGGTTTATGCAATGATGGGCCGTGCTCCCGGCGGAACGATTCACCGCGCAGGATGGTGTCTGCGTCCACCACGACGCGGTTCACGCCGCCGGTTACCAGCCCGGGAGCCTTGCGCCGGAGGTCGGCCGCGAAGCAACGCTCGGTCACGCCCACAAGGCCGCGTGCGCCAATCCCAAGCAACGCCGCCGCTTCGCTCAGCGCTGTTACGGCATCCGGCTTGACCACAAGTTCCAAACCCAGGCGCTGGAGTTGAAGCTTCAGCTCGTTGATTGGCGAGGAGGGCAGCTCAGTCAAGATGCGGGCAAAGTCCGTCGGCGTCAGCGAGTTGAGCGTAACCATGAACGGCAGGCGCCCCAACAGCTCGGGAATCAGGCCATACTCGACAAAGTCAGCGAGCTCGACGCTGCCCTCGGTGTCATTGGTGGCAGGTCTGTGAAATCCCATGCCGCCCTTGCGCGCGCGGCGGGCCGTGACGAGGTCAAGGCCTTGGAATGCGCCGCAAGCCACCACCAGCCAGCCGCGCGAATCCACTTCGCGAATCCGTCCGTTCACACAGACGCGTTCACGGGCGCCGTGGATGACGGTGAGCAACTCCCGCTGCACGCCCAGCCGGGCGGACGCCACTTTCTGCGCGTCTGGATCGCCCGAGGCGGCGAGCTTGTCCACCTCGTCAATGAGCAGGATGCCCCGGCTCAGGTCGGCGCAGTCCGGGTTTTGCAAGACGAGTTCCGAGAAGATGCCTTTCACCGACTTGCCGCCGCCCACACCGGACGGCGCAAAATCGGGTGCGCTGACTTCGGCGTAAGGCAGGCCGCTGACCTCGGCGGCAGTTCGGGCGAGCAAGGTCTTTCCGCAGCCGGTCGGACCGAGTGCAAGGACGCTGGGCTTGCTGTGCGCGGTCGCCGTATGGGCCAGACGCAGCCAAAGCACGGCGTTAACCAGCGCATCCTTGTAGGCTGTCTGCCCGACGGCCACTGCGTTGAGTTCGTTCTTCAGCGCCTCCACCGCACGCTGATTCTGTGCTGCTGTCAGCGCCGCCGCAGCGGACAGGCCACGGAACGATGGCGGATGGCAGGAAAGGCCGGGGGCGAGCATGGCGAGGATCGGATTGCGGTGGGGAGGAGCTGGGCGCCCTACTTCCGGCCTGACATCCCCTTCACGAAGGCAAACAGAACCAGCAGAGACAAGAGCGATTCCATGGGTGGGCAGTGTTGTGCGCTGCGGTTGGCGGCGCGTTACTTCTACCTAGTGGCTTGGGAAGAACTGCCGTGGCAATCGGTTCAGGCTCGGAAGCAACCGCAACCGGGGCGGCGCTTATTTGTTGGGCGTGCTTGGAAGCAGCGGTTTGAGAAGCCAACCGCCCAACTCACGAGCCGGCTGTTTCCTGCGAAGCGCCGGCTTGCCGTCGAGCGCGTTGCTGAAGGAGCCAGACTTCTTAGGCGGAACAAGCTCCAACTCGGAGTCGTCAAGTGGTGGAAAGACCGGCGGTAACACCGGTTCGGGCGATTTTCGTTCCGTTACCAGTTCCCGCAGGCCCAGCACGCCGGGCGACACGCCCCACTCAACCATGAGTTCAAACGTCTCGCCGCCCCTGAGATTGAGCCGCTCCATGCCGGCACTGCTGCGCCGGAGCTGCTGGCCGTGCATCCGCACGATGGTATCCGCACGAATGAACACCACGCACTCCGCCGCTTCCGGCAGATCCACTGACTGGTAGGCTTCTGACTTTTCGGCGTTCAGGCTGATCTGGACTTGGCGGGTCCACGCCGGGCCGATGATGGTGATGAACAGCGTCTCGCTTATCTGGCCAGTGTCCAAGCGGTCAAAGAAGTGGACGCGGACGCCAGCAGCCAGGCAGGTGCTTGCGGTGGCTACGACTGCCAGCAGACAGAGGGCAGCCAGGCGCAGGCGGGACAAGAGCTTTGCTCGAAGCAGACGGACGACGCCGAGGGGTGAGGTGGCGGGTGGAAGCGTAGAAGGCACGTTCGTGGGCATGATGTTTGTGAGCCATTCCCGGCTCCCTGCGTTGGAAACGGGTCTAGCTATCCTCCTTCTAGTGGCGTCAGAGACCGGGTGAGGACCCGCGCATTGCCCAGTGTCAGCGGCTGCGGATAAACCGCTGGCGATCATTGTCCGCCTCTGCGTGCTCCGGCTCCATCCGGCGCGGCGACCCCAGTCGCCAGTTGGTCTCGGTGACGAGGGGAGCGCTCGCCGAGGGGAGCTACTGCTCGGCTGATAAAGATACAAGGCATGGCAACGGACCAAATCGCGTCCTCCTCCTGAGCAGGTTGATTTGGCCCGGGAATGGACTGCGCCCCAACATGGCTCAAGAGCGGCACGTAGATTCCGACGCGCTTCTCCTACTGCCGGGGGCCAGGGGTGGGGTCACATGGTCTTCGCCACCGCAGTGGAGCCACTAGAAACTACTCGAATGATGACCTTCGTTGATCCACCGCATTTCGAGCGCATTCCGCTGCATGAAACGCACTTCCTTTACGCGCACGTTGTGCCTGCGGAACTTATTTGGAGCGAGGTGCAGTTTGCCTCTGCCTGGCACCAGCACCCCGCAGACTTCCACACCATCAAGATGTTCGGGCGAAGCGTCCCAACTCCGCGCTGGCAGCAGGCTTACGGGACGGATTATCGCTACACCGGCCGCGTGAACCGAGCGTTGCCGGTTCCGCATTGGCTCACCCCGCTCGCCGCGTGGGCTGCCACGACTATTGATTCCCGGCTCAACGGCCTCCTCTTGAATTGGTATGACGCCGGGCACCATTACATCGGTCCCCACCGCGACAGCGAAGCCAACCGAATTCCGGGCACTCCAATTGTCACCATCTCCTTCGGCGCAGAACGCATCTTCCGCCTGCGCCGTTACCCACGCCGCCCAGATCAACCGCCCTGCGATTTTCCCGCCCGGCACGGGTCAGTGTTCATCTTGCCGTGGAGGACCAATCAGGCATATACCCACGAAGTCCCCAGGTCCAAGGTTACCGTCGGCCACCGGATCTCGGTGACGATGCGAGCGTTCGACACTAAACCGCAGGTGACACTCTGAAACGAAAACTGCTTTGCCTTCCGCCATGAACATCACTTCGTCACCCATGCCAATCACTCCTATTACGGACCATCATGCGTTGCCGGAGTGGATTTTCGGCCCGAATGCTTTCGTCCAGACGCTCCGGAGCGCCGTGACCACCGCCTGGGGCGTGAACTGGAACGAGGAACTGATCGCTCGCGACCTCATGCAGAACTTCTTTGACGCGAATCGCGAACGGTTGGGCGAGGTCCGCGTCCGGCCGGAAGGCCGCAACGTGGTGATCGAGGCTCCCGCCGAGTTCAACCTGCAACGACTGTTCTATCTGGGCAGCGAGAAGAGCGGCGAAGACATCGGGCAGTATGGTGAGGGCTTCAAGGCGGCCGCCCTGTGCCTGCTGCGGGACCAGAAGGCCAGCGTTTACGCCGGTTCGGGACGTTCTGCCATGCAGATGCGCATCGCTGAACGGGCGGTGGATGAAACGGCGCTGTATCCGCTGGAATACGACTTCTACACCCTCCAAACCCCAGTCCAAGGCACGCGACTGGTCATTGAAGGTTGCTCCTCCAAACTCGTCACCGCCCTACAGGTGGGAATGAATCACTTCCTTCACGAGGCGAACCCATTGCTTGGGGCCAGGCTGTGGCATAGCTGGGATGATGGCTTCAGCCTTTACGAATCCACCGACAAGCACGGGCATGTCTTCTACCGGAAGCTCAAGCGGGGTGAGTTCGAGGGCATTCCGGTCGTGCTGGTGATCAACAAGCAATACCAGCTCATCGAGAAGAAGGTCAGCAAAGACCGCGACCGGAACGCGTTCGGCGACGAGGTCATGCGCATCTTCTTCGACCACTATGCGCGGCACGCCGCTGGCAAGTCGCGGGACGCGGCGCGCGCGATCCTAGTCCGGGCACGGGAGGTCTGGGAACGGGGGCATCCGTTGTTGAGCGAGATAGCCGACGCGGTGCGCTACCACCACTGGTCGGAATTGGAAGCCAAGGACATCTTTGGCGACCAGTATTTTGCCAGGTCAACCAGCGACAACCCGGCGGAAGGCATGCAAATCGAGCGCATGGAACGGCTGTGGAAAGAGGAGGGGCGGCATTGCCTCCCGCAGTATTTCGCCTGCTTCGGGGTCATCAGCGCGCGCCGCCACATGGAAAAGCAGGCCGAGAAGGCAAGGGATGAGGCCATGCGCGAAGGGCGGCGCAGGCCAACCAAGGCTGAACGGGATGCCTTGGCGCTGCTGACCTCGGTCCTGGAGAGCCTCGCCCCTTCCATCGCGAAGGTGTTTCAGCACGCCAAGACTTCCTACACCGTCGCAAAAACCGACACGCTCGTGGGCGAGTTGCGCAAGGGCCGCGACTATCGCAGCCAGGAAGTGTTCCTGACCGAAGGCCTCTTCGCCGGGGAATTCTCCCGTGCCGTCGCAGTGTTCCTGCACGAGCACGCCCACATCTTCGGCTACGATGGCAGCCGGGGGTTTTCCGACGCGCTCACCGAACTGCTGGAAACCACCATCCGTGCGCGTTCCACCCTGGACGCCTACGAAGGTCGTTGGCGGGAAGTGCAGGCACTGGTCTTGGCGGAGCGTGGTTCCGGCGGAACGGCTGGCGAGTTTCCGCTCCTCGACTGGTTGAACGGGAAGACAAGGGAAGAGCTGCTTCAACTCCTGGCAGTGGCTCCCCGGGGATACTTGGAACAGTGCCGAAACTGCGAGAACTGACCCGCTTGCCTGAACGATATACACCGGCATGCACCCAGCGCCAAATGTGTGTCACTGCAAAAGCAAGTGACTGAGACAATCCACTCCCGCACGCTCCCGCAGACGTTTGACATGAGCACGCCGCTGCCACCGCTACAGGCCGAGCCACAGGCGTGGGAAGTCCTGCGGGCCTTCTCCGCCGGCGACCGCGCCCGGGGTGAGGATTACTTTCGCCAGGGGCGTGTGCTGGGCCTGAGCTGCGTGACGCCCGGCACGCATTATCAGGCGGATGTCGAAGGCGGCGAAATCTACGAGGTGAACTGGGAGTTCGTGGACGGCGAGTGGCTGGACTCGTGTTCCTGCCCCATCGGAGCCGGCTGCAAGCACAGTTATGCCACGCTCAAGACGCTGCTGCTCAGTCCCGCCAGCGAGGAGCGCGGCGTGGTGACGCCGGCAGGCCAGCCTAAGCCGGCGGCCCGGAGCAGCCCGGCGGTCAGCCCGTTGGCGGCCAAGCTGCGGGACAAGGTGGGCCGGGAGCTGACGCGCGAGGAAACGGCCTTCCTGCGCAAGGTGCATGAGTTGGCCGGCCGCGTGGCCCTCTACCGCATGATCACCGCCGCCGACTTTCGCGAACTGGGCCTGCAGGCCCCGGCGCGTCCGCCCTTCGAGCCGCTCAACCTCTGGCCGACGGCACCCAAGGACGAGCATGAATTCTGGCTGTATCTCGCACACGCGACCACGCAGGCCGGCGGGGCCATTCCGTCCTTCATGCAGCCCGTCACCGATTTGGCGGCGATGGATCAGCGTATGCGCCGGTGGCTGCGGGACCGCGAGGTGGAGGAGTGGCGGGCGCGGCTGCGCGGGGCAAGCGCCGAGACGGCGAACCAGCCCGAGCCGACTCCGGTGAGCCTGCGCCTGAGCCTCTCGGCGGAGGGCGCGGCCTTGCAGTGGCGGTTTGGGGAGGCGGGCGAGTTCAGTTCCTTCAAGCAGGGGGCTTTCACGCGGCTGCAGAACGAAGTCGCGCTCGGCAGCGCCGCGCTGGACGAGCCAAGCCTGCTGCTCTGGCCGGTGTTTCAAGGCCGCTACTCCATGACCGGACGGGGGTGGCTCGTGTCCCTCCGCGACCATGATGCGGGGCGGACGCTGGGCCTGCTGTTGCGCTCCCCGGCCTGGCGCGACCGCATCGTGACGGCGGCGGGCGTGCCCTACGCATGGAGCGCGGAGCCGTTGCGCTGGCAGCTCGCTCCCGCCCGGCACGACGAAGATGACTACCAGCTCCGCCTGGCGCGTGCGGACGGTGGGCCGGTGGGCGACCTGCTATTCCATGTGCCGGGTGCGCCGCCGCTCTACATCACGCCGGACACCATCTTCCCCGGGCCGCCGGTCGTGCCGATGCTCGCCCCGGCGGCGGAGCACCGCATTCCCGCCACTGCGCTGGAAGGGCACGAGGGTATTGGGCTGCTTCGGCGGCTGGGGGTGGAACTGCCCGAGCGGCTCCGCCAGCGCGTCGAGACCCGGCCCTTGCGCGTCCGCATTCAGACGGAACTGCGGCGAGCGAACCACTACTCGCAGACCGAGGAATGCGTCGTGCGCGTGCAGGCCTACTCCGAGGACGGCGCGGCGCTCGAACACTGGACGCCGCTCGGCTGGGGCAACGCTCCGAAGCCGCCCGGCCCCAAACCCAAGGCCGCGTCCGCCGGTGCCATTGTCTTCTACGACCGCGCCGCGCTCGCCGCCGTGCCCGGCGTAATGAACCCGCTGGACTGCAAGTTCGACCGCTGGCTGGGCACGCTCACCAAGCGCGTGACGAAGAAGTTCCCCGCCGAGTTCGCCGCGTGGCTCAAGACCGTGCCGCCGCAGTTCGAGGTGAAGCTGGAGGGCGAATTGGCCTCGTTCCTACAGGACACCATCGCCGGCACCGTGCAGCTTGAGGCCACCGAGGCGGGCGTGGACTGGTTCGACCTGCGCGTCATCCTCAACGTCACCGACACGCAGCTCACGCCGGCGGAAATCAAACTCCTCCTCTCGGCCAAGGGCGGCTACGTGCGCCTCGAAAAGAAGGGCTGGCGCAAGCTGGAGTTCCAGCTCACCGACGAAGAAGACGAACAGCTCGCCCGGCTCGGCCTCACGCCGCGCGAGCTAACCGACGAACCGCAGCGGCTCCACGCGCTCCAACTTGCCGATCCGGCTGCCAAGAAGTTCCTCCCCGAGCCGCAGACGCAGGCCATCATGCGCCGCGCCTCGGAAATCAAGGCCCGCGTCGCCCCGCCGCTGCCGGCCGGCCTGCGCGCCGAACTGCGCCCGTATCAGCTCGAAGGCTTCCACTTCCTCGCCTACCTGAGCGCCAACCACTTCGGCGGCATCCTCGCCGACGACATGGGCCTCGGCAAAACCCTGCAAGCCCTCGCGTGGCTTCTCTGGCTGCGCGCCAGTAGCTCGACATTCCAATGTCGAGACAACGACACCAGCACGCCCGCAGTGACCGACGCGATGGACGCGACATCGGAGTGTCGCGCTACGCAGCCGCATCCATCGCTGGTCGTCTGCCCCAAGAGCGTGACCGACAACTGGCGCTCCGAAGTGGAACGTTTCGCCCCCGGCTTGCGTGTGAAGGTCTGGCATGGAGCCGACGTGGAAAACCTCCCTTCGCTCACCTGCACCGCCGACCTGCACGTTCTCAACTACACGCAGCTCCGTCTCGTGGGCGAGTCGCTTGCCCGCACCGACTTCCAAGCCCTCATCCTCGACGAAGGCCAATACATCAAGAACCCGTCGTCGCAGACCGCGCAGATTGCCCGTGCCCTCCGTGCCGAACACCGGCTCGTCCTCAGCGGCACGCCCATCGAGAACCGCCTGTTGGACCTGTGGAGCCTGATGTCCTTCGCCATGCCCGGCGTGCTCGGCAGCCGCACACAGTTCGGCCGGCTCTACGACGCGAAGACCGACTCCCACGCCCGCCGCCGCCTCTCGGCCCGCGTCCGTCCGTTCCTGCTGCGCCGCACGAAGTCGCAGGTCGCCCGTGACCTGCCCGACCGCGTGGAGGAAGATTTGTTCTGCGAAATCGAGGGCGAGCAGAAGACGCTTTACCGCGCCGAATTGAAGCGCGCCCAGCAGATGCTGCTGAAAGTGCAGACGCAAAAGCAGCTCAACAAAGACCGCTTCCACTTCCTCACCTCGCTCCTGCGGCTGCGGCAGATCTGCTGCCACCCGAAGCTCGTGAAGGCCGACTCGAAGGCCGAGGGCGCGAAGGTCGAGGCGCTGCTCGAACAGCTCGAACCGCTGATGGAGGAAGGGCACAAGGTGCTGGTCTTCTCGCAGTTCACCACGATGCTCGACTTGCTCAAGGACGCGCTGGCCGCGAAGGGCTGGCCGCTGCACCACCTCGACGGAGCCACCGAGAACCGCGGCGAGCTGGTGAAGTCATTTCAAGCGGCGGAGGGCGCGGGCGTCTTCCTCATTTCGCTGAAGGCCGGCGGCTTCGGCCTCAACCTCACCGCCGCGAGCTACGTCGTGCTCTTCGACCCGTGGTGGAATCCGGCCGTCGAGGCGCAGGCGATTGACCGCACGCACCGCATCGGCCAGGCACAGAAGGTCATCGCCTACCGGCTGCTCATCAAGGACAGCATCGAGGAGAAAATCCGCGCGCTGCAAAAGACCAAGCGCGCCTTGGCGGAAGACGTGTTGGGCGAGGAGAAGTTCGCCGCCGCGCTGACGCTGGATGATCTGCGGTTCCTCTTCGCGGATTGAGCGCTCTGCGGCGTTCTCGGTGGTCTTCCACCAGGAACCAATCCGGGTGCGTCGGCTGAAGTCCTTGACCTCACAGGCGCAGCCGTGGCTCGCCCCCGAGGCGTTGCTCGACGGCCTCGCGGCAGAATCGCTTGCACGCCGCCTCCGCACCGCTAACCCTCGCGCCCGTGAAAGCACCCGCCCCGCAGAATCCGCAGACGCTGCCCGACCTGATGGCGATGGCGGCGGACTTCGCGGGGTTCAGCCTGCGGCACGGGCGGCAGATTCCGCCGACGCTCCTGGCGGCCACGAAAAAGGGGCCGCTCTTCTTCACCCCGGAATCGCTTCAGGACGACCGCTCGAAGGACGAGTTCGCCAACACCGCCCGCCTGGTCTGCCTCGCTTATCAGGTGCCGGCGGCCGTTCTGATCCTGGAATCTTGGATGAAGATGGCCGCTGAGGGTGAGAAGCTGGACCCCGATGAACGTCCGTCCGAGGCGTTGGATCGCCACGAGGTGGTAATGCTGATGGGCGAGGCTCCGGGGACCACGGCCCGGAAGGTGTTCAGGATCGTGCGGACCGATGCCGGCGGGTTCTTCGGCCTCACCGAATGGGAGGGGCTGCCGCTGGACGAGTTTCAAGGACGGTTCGTCCAGCTTCTCCCTCCCAAGCCCGCCACGCCGGAGCTGGTCGAGGTCGCCCGGGCCATGCTGGCCGTGAAGGGCTTGAACGAGCAGAAGCTGCGGGGCGGGACGCGACGGCGGTAGTCCGCCTCCGCTCGACGGGCTACAAACTGCCACGCGCCAATCCCCCCGGCTGGGACAGCCAATGTCCGAGGGGCGGCACCAGTCTATCAGCATGAAGACTGAACTGCTCCTCGACTACGAAACCATCCTCGCCAACCTGGCCCGGACCGTGCACGTCGCCGTTGCGGTTCAAATCGCGCCTTCGGGTCTCGCCCGAAATTACTACCGCCGAACCGCCTGACTCAGCGATATTCGCCGCGCGTTCCATGAGCCAAAACCAATTTCAGAACATCGAGCAGCTTGAGGCCAGCCTGTGGGATGCCGCCGACAATCTCCGGGCCAACTCCAAGCTGACCTCGTCGGAATACTGCATGCCGGTGCTCGGCGTGATTTTCCTCCGGCACGCGACGAACCGCTACGACGCGGCGCTCCGCCAAATCGAGGAGGACCAGGCCGCCGGGAAAATGCCCAGGCGCGCCCCCATCAAGGCCGACTTCCTGAAACGCCGGGCGCTGCTGCTGCCGAGGGAGGCCCGTTACGACGAGCTGCGCAAGCTCCCCAAGGGCGCACCGCTCGGCACCGCGCTCGTCAAGGCCATGGACGCCATCGAGCGCGGGTTCGAGCCGCTGCTCAACCAGCTCCCCAAGGACTACGACAAGTTCGAGAACGACCTCCTCGAAGACCTCCTGCGCATCTTCGACAGCGACGCCCTCCGCAACTCCACCGGCGACGTGTTCGGGCGCATCTACGAATACTTCCTCATGAAGTTCGCCATGCAGGGCGCACAGGACAACGGCGAGTTCTTCACCCCGCCCTCGCTCGTGCAGACCATCGTCAACGTCATCGAGCCGGACCACGGCATCGTCTTCGACCCGGCGTTCGGCTCCGGTGGCATGGCCGTCCAGTCCAGCCACTTCATCGAGCGGCGGGGCGAGGACACCGCGCACCGCGTCACGTTCTTCGGCCAGGAAAAGACCGCGACCACCATCCGGCTCGCGAAGATGAACCTCGCCGTGCATGGGCTGGAAGGCGACATCCGCGAGGCCAACACCTTCTACGAGGATGTCCACACGCTGTTCGGCAAGTGCGACTTCGTCATGGCCAATCCGCCGTTCAACGTGGACAAGGTGGACGCCGAGAAGGTGAAGGATGACCGCCGGCTGCCCTTCGGCCTGCCCGGCGTGAACAAGGAGAAGAAGGTCTCCAACGGCAATTACCTCTGGATTTCCTACTTCCACAGCTACCTCGGGCCGAAGGGCCGCGCTGGATTTGTCATGTCCTCGCAGGCCAGCAGCGCTGGACACGGCGAGGCCGAGGTGCGCCGCAAGCTCGTCGAGACCGGCGACGTGGACGCGATGATTTCGATTCGCTCCAACTTCTTCTACACGCGGACGGTGCCGTGCGAGCTGTGGTTCTTCGACAAGGGCAGGCCGGCCGACCGACGCGACCAGGTGCTCATGCTCGATGCGCGGAACATCTACCGGAAGGTCACACGCAAGATTTACGACTTCGCGCCGGAGCAGCTTCAAAACCTCACCGCCATCGTCTGGCTTTATCGCGGTCAGTCCGACCGCTTCGTCCGGCTGCTGGCGGACTATCACGAGGCGTCACGCGCCGGGCTGGACGTGTTGAGCCACACGCTCTGCGCGTTTCACGCCGGGGCGGAGACCGACCCGCTCGCCGCCGCGCTGGACAAGCTGGACCGCTTTCTCGGGCTGTTCGATGAGGATGAGCTTCCCAACCCGGCGCACGCGGCGCAACTCAGGGAGCAGGTCGCCGCCCTGCGGAACTTGCTCACCGGCCTGGTGACGGAGGGGAGCCGGCTGCATCCGAAGATTTGTGATGTGCGGGAACTGATGGCGGGCCTGCCCTCGCCCGAGAGCGACGCGAAGGGGTGCCTCAAGCGGGTGAAGCGCAACCTTCCCGGCATGGAAACGATGGCCCATGAGCTGCGCGGCTTGCTGCGGCAGATGGACGAGTTCTGGAAGCAGCTTCAGGCCGCGCTCGACCACGCCGAGGACAAGCTGGGTGCCCGGCGCAGCAAGGAGTGGAAGGGCTGGAAGGTGCGGGAGGAACTGGCGCACCACCTGGATTGCCGGCAGCGCGCCCATGCGGACTGGCACCGGTTCGACTACTTCCGGCGGCAGCTTCACTGGCTGCTCGCGCGCTTTCCCGAGGCCAAACTCGTGGACGTGCCGGGCCTGGTGAAGCTGGTGGACCGGAAGGAGATTGCCGCCGCCGACTGGAGTCTCACGCCGGGCCGCTACGTGGGCGTCGCACCGGCGGAGGTGGATGAAGATTTCGACTTCGAGCAGGCCCTGGGCGACATCCACGTTGAACTGGCCGACTTGAACAAGGAGGCCGCTGGGCTGGCGAAGAAGATTCAGAAGAACTTTGAGGAGTTGGGCGTGTGAAGTGGGCAAGTGTCAAATTCTCGGAACTGTTCCGCGTGAAGCACGGCTACGCGTTCAAGAGCAAGTTCTTTGATTCTTCGGGCGAGTTTGTGCTTCTGACGCCGGGGAGTTTCCACGAACAGGGCGGCTATCGTGACCAAGGCGAGAAGACGAAGTATTTCACTGGCGACATACCAAACGCCTTCCTCCTGAACGAAGGAGACTTGCTGGTTGCGATGACAGAGCAAGCGCCCGGCTTGTTGGGGAGTTCCGCTTGGATTCCCGAGTCGAACCGATTTCTTCACAACCAGCGACTTGGACGCATCGTGGACATCGACGAGCGCCGCCTCGACAAGCGATTCTTGTATTACCTCTTCAACACGGCCGGCGTGCGCGGCCAAATTGCCGGCAGCGCAAGCGGAACCAAAGTCCGGCATACCGCTCCTGAGCGCATTGGGCGTGTCGAGGTGAAACTACCACCGATTCAAGCGCAACAATCCATCGCGGCCACGCTGACGGCCTACGACGATTTGATGGAGAACAACCGGCGGCGGATGGAGTTGCTGGAGGAGTCGGTGCGGCTGCTTTACCGGGAGTGGTTCGTCCACCTCCGCTTCCCCGGCCACGAACACACCCGCCTCACCCACGGCATCCCGAAAGGCTGGAATCGAAAGACCGCTTATGATGCGGTGGATATCCTGAGCGGCGGAACGCCGAAGACGACCAACCCGGATTTTTGGGACGGCGAAATTCCGTTCTACACGCCGAAGGATGCGGTGGACGGGATTTGGGTCATGAGTTGCGAGCGCACCATCACGGAGGCGGGATTGAAGAAGTGCAACAGCCGCCTCTTCCAGAAGGAAACCATTTTCATCTCGGCGCGCGGGACGGTCGGCAAGCTGAACATGGCGCAACGCCCGATGGCGATGAGCCAATCCTGCTACGCTCTCGTCGGCAAAGACCATGTGAGTCAGTCCTTCCTATTCTCAGCCATGCAGGAGGCTGTTGAGGCATTGCGTCAGCACGCCGTCGGTGCGGTGTTCGATGCCATCATCATGGACACGTTCAAGCGGATTTCGCTGCTCGTGCCAGAGGCGCGAATGGTTCGCCTGTTCGATGACCTCGCGCGCCCCATCTTTGGCCAGCTTGAAAATCTGGCGCTCCATAACCAAAAACTCCGCGCCGCACGCGACCTGCTCCTGCCGCGCCTGATGAGCGGGGAGATTGCCGTCTGAGGTCATGCCGCAGTCCCCATACAGCGTGTTTGAGATTCAGCCCGAGTGGGTGCTGGAACCGGAAGCCTTGGGCAGCAAGGAAAAGTTTTGGTATCGCGCCAAGGACGGCGAGCCGGAGTCGCTGTTCAAGTTTCCGCAGCCGAACACCGGCCAGCACTGGGCGGAGAAGATTGCCGCCGGGATTGCCAGGCTGATGCAGATTCCCCACGCGCGCGTCGAGCTGGCCGTGTTCCAAGGCACGCAGGGGTCGGCGTCCGAATCCTTCATCAAGAAGGCGAGCGGCACGGAGCTGGTGCATGGGAACGAGGTGCTGGCCGGCCAGGTGACCGGCTACGACCCGCAGCGGCGCTTTCGCCAATCCGACCACACGCTGACAAACATCCTGGCGGCGATTGACGGTGCCTACGTTGACGGCGCGCCAGCCAAGGTGCTCGCCGCCCTCGGCAGTTACCTCGTGCTGGATGCCGTCATCGGCAACACTGACCGGCACCACGAGAATTGGGCCTTCCTCACCTGGACGGAGCAGGGCAAGCGCATGGCGGTCATGGCTCCGACCTTCGACCACGCATCCTCGCTGGGCCGCGAGTTGCTGGACGCGAGTGACGGGAAGTGCCGCAAACGCCTGCTCGCGGAGGGCCGGGTGGGAGCGTATGCCGAGAAGGCCCACGGCGCGGTTTTTTGGCAGAGCACGGACAAGCGTGGAGTCAGCCCGTTGGAACTGGTGCGCCGAGCCGTGCGGGAGCAGCCAGCAATGTTTGCCGGGGCGGTGCAGAAGGCTTGCGACTTGCAGCGGACGGAATTCGAGCCAGTCATCGCGCGCGTCCCGGCGGACTGGATGTCGCCGCTGGCGCGCGAATTTGCGATTGAGTTGATTGAGCATAACTTGCGAGAGTTGCGGAAGCTTCGACCATGAACCAAAAAACCCTCTTTCTCGCGTGGCAGGACAAGGCGCGGAGTCGGCAGTGGTTTCCCATCGGCCGGCTCGACGCCAGCGTGCCCGACTCCTATTTCCGTTTCCGCTACACGCGCGGGGCGGAACTGGCCCGGGCCAGGACAGATTTTCAGCCGTTGCTCTCGTTTCCCCAGTTGGACCGCGCTTACGAGTCCTCCGAGTTGTTCCCGCTGTTCAAGAACCGTGTCCTCAGCGCCGGACGGGCGGATTTCAGCGAGTATTTGCAGCATCTGGGGCTGACTCCCGCGAACTCGGACCCCATCGAGATTCTGTCGGTTGATGGCGGCTATCGGGCGACGGACTCGCTGGAGGTGTTCCCAAAGATTGAACGTCACCCGGACGGCGGCTTCCGCTGCCGCTTCTTCCTCCACGGCTGGCGTCATGTCAACCCAGCGGCGCAGGCCCGGCTCGATGGCGTTCAACCCGGCGAGAAACTGGTGGCGAGCATCGAAATCAACAACCCGGCGACGGACATCGCCGTGCAGGTGCAGACCACCGACTACCATGTCGTCGGTTGGACTCCGCGCTACCTGGTCACCGACCTCATCCGGGCGATTGCCCAGTCGCCGGCCAAGCTGGAGGCCGAGGTGATTAAGATGAACCCCGCGCCGGCCCCGTCGAAGCAGCGGGTGTTGATTGAGTTTCGCGGCCACTGGCCGGAAGGCTACGAGCCAATGTCGGGGGACGAGTTTAAGCCGCTGGCCAATTAGCGACGGGGCGTTGCTCCCGATTTGGGCAAGGGAGCCGAGGCGAGTTGTGCTGCGCTTGCGGTTGTAGCCGGGCACCGATTACAGTCACTCATGCTTTTCGACCGTCAAAAACGCCTGCTGGCCTTGGTGGATGCCTTTGGCGGTGAAATTGGCGGGCTGGATTTCCAAAAGCTGCTCTTCCTTTACTGCCGGGAGGTCGAGGAGACGCCCACCTACGAGTTCGTGCCCTACCGCTTCGGCGGGTTTTCCTTCACTTCGTATGCGGACAAGCGGCGGCTGATTGAGCAGGGGTTGCTCGTGGACGAGGAGCGCGCGTGGAAACTGACGCCGGCGGGCCGGGCCGCCGCGAAGGTGGTCCCCATGGTGCGGATGCGGATGGACCAGTTTGCGAGACGCGAGGCGTGCTTGCGCGGGAACGCACTCGTGGCGGAGGCGTATCGCCGTCATCCCTATTACGCCATCCGCAGCGAAATGTCGGGCCGGGTGCTGGCCGGTGACACCGCAGCGCTCGCGGCGATTGACGCGGCGCGACCCGCGAAGGGGCAGCCGGGCATCTGCACCATCGGCTACGAGGGGAGCAGCCTGGAGGGCTACCTGAACCGGCTGTTGCACGCCGGGGTGACATTGCTCTGCGACGTGCGACGGAATCCCCTGAGTCGGAAGTATGGTTTTTCCAAAGGCACGCTGTCCAAGGGCTGCGAGGGCGTGGGCCTCCGGTATGAGCATCTCCCGGAGCTGGGCATCGCCTCAGAGGAACGCCGGGAACTGCACACGCAGGCGGATTACGACGCGTTGTTCGTGGAGTATGAGCGCAAAAGCCTGCCTGCACAGAGCGAGGCGCTGGCAAAGATTCGTGGCTGGGTGCAGGGCGGGGAGCGGGTCGCGCTGACGTGTTTTGAGCGGCTGCCGGAGCAGTGCCACCGGCATTGCGTGGCGGCGGCGCTGGCCAGAACCTTCGGGCGGGCATTCGCGCCGACGCATCTGTGAACGGAGCCAAGCATGACCCGCGAGCGAGTTCTCATCACGGTCAAAACCTACCCAACGCTGTCGCGTAAATACGGCGAGACGGTGTGCACGGCAGGGGTGCGCGAAGACGGCTCGTGGGTGCGGATTTACCCGGTTCCGTTCCGGCGGCTCGACGAGGCAGAGCAATACAAGAAGTTCGACTGGCTGGAGTGTGGCCTCGTGCGCAGCGCGAAAGACCCGCGTCCCGAGTCCCATCACCCGGCGGACGTGAAGCAGCTTTTTCCCGCAGGCCACATGGACACGGCGCACAA